>ERZ773008.352-NODE-352-length-32862-cov-3.118328_pt1 | contig 32862 bp, 30 predicted proteins | sample MGYA00580664_ERZ773008 | MGnify/ENA primary metagenome ERZ773008 (study PRJEB29015, sample SAMEA2738016) | human oral metagenome | biome: human oral; feature: human-associated habitat; material: dental | place: China | collected 2048 ...
CGAGTTCCCAGAATTTCCGGTCATATGCGAGGGGCGAATCCACACCCTCGAACACGCCGAGGCCGTGATGGCAGCGGGCGCGTGGGCGGCGGTGGTCGGAACGGCCGTCACGCATCCGACGACGATAACCGGATGGTTCGATGAATCCGTGCGGCGAGGGGGCGAACGCGCGAAGCAATGAGGTTCGCAGCGTTCTGAGCCGTTCGCGTTCCTCGCCGGCGGGGAACATTGCCCATGTACTTTCCCGCGGGACTGCCGTAGCGTAATGGAAATTGTCGGTTGCCCGCCGCCCATATGCGAACTGCAAAGGAAAACGATGCCGCTACCGCGTTCTTCCGTCGAAGGTGAGTCCGAGCTCAGCGAGTCCTTCCACGATTCAGGCGGACGGGAGAAGCCCTCTGCGAACCGCGGGCAGGCACTGGCGGTGGCGATCGCGTTCGCTTTCGGGTCGGTTGTAATGCTCGGCTGGCTGGTGTCCGACCGCGGCGAGGATCCAGCGGACGGGGCGACGCCGGCGGGTGCGTCCGAGACCCGGTCGGCTGCTTCCTCGGCGGACGGCGCGGGCGGCGACGGCGGAATCCCTACGGACGCTGCGACCGTGGAAGTCGCCGGCCTCAAGGGCAAGAGCGCCTCACGAATCCTGGCCAAGGCGACGTCCTCGAAAATCGAGGCGGCCCTCTCCGACGGGAAGGGCTGGACGGGCGGCCCGCTCAGGGTCGAGGCCGAGTCGTTCTCCCGCGTCGTCGTTGGAAAAGTCGATCGAAACAAGGGCGAGACGGCGCCCTCGGAAAACGATGCAGAGTACTTCGTTGAGGCCTCGCTCAAGGTCAGGAACGCGGGCTCGGGCGACGTTCCCTTCTACGACGTCGATTTCGTCCTCGTCGATTCCGAGCGCGGCCTTGTCAGCTCGTCGAAGGGCGACGAGGGCCTGGACGAGGGCATAACGCTCAAGGGGGGCGAGGAAACCACCGTCAAGCTGCGCTTCAAAGTGAACAAAGACCTGCAGGAGGCCAAGTTTTTCTTCGGAACGTCGGACAGCTCGGGCATGGTTTTCTACGAAGTCAGCGAACCTGTGACGCTCAGATGATCCGGCCGGATTCGAGGGCCTTTTTTAGGAGATGCTTCGGCCCGATGGGAGTAAAGTTGGCAGCGCACCGCCGCCGACGTCGGCGTCACGCAACATAACTAGAAAGTTTAACTTTTAATGCAACTAAATATCTGATCGTGCTTTTAAATGTAATTAAAAGCCGTATACTTTTATACGATCTACTTAATAGTTGTTTTAAATCAGATCGTGTTGATCAATTGCTTTTACTTTGTTAAGGTGATCTTATGGAAATGGCGAAAGCGGCGTCCATGGCGCGAGAGCTGATGGACGGACACGGGCTGCACGGGTGGCGGCTCGATTTCGATCGGGCCCGGCGCCGTGCTGGTGTGACGAGATATGCTGAACGCACGATCTCCCTGTCGTCGCTCATCGTTCCGCTGTGCACGGTCGATCAGGTGCGGGACACGGTCCTCCACGAGATCGCCCATGCTCTCGTGGGGCCCGAGCACGGACACGACCCCGTGTGGAAAAAGATGGCCGTAAAACTCGGGGCTTTGCCGCGGGCGTCGGCGCGCGGCCTGCCGATGCCCCCCGCGCCGTGGATCGGACGGTGCCCGGAAGGGCATACGGTCGAGCGTTTCCGTCGGCCGAGGTCCCCGGTGTCGTGCGCCAGGTGTTCCCCCCGTTTCGACAAGCGCTTCCAGCTGCGCTGGGTGCGGCGGTAAGGGGAGCGCACCTCCGAACGCACATTGTGGAGGCGCTTTTCACACTGGTAGGATACGGTGCTAGCATGATAGCGTCGATTTGCAAGAGTGCATCGGGTCGATTGCCTGGGCGAGACACAACGATGGGAATGGCATGACAGATTTTTCATACGGATCCGGGGGACGGCAGGAACCCGGAAGAGACGGATACGCCGCTGGGACCGGACCTTGGAGTTCTGAGCAAGGGCCTCAATCAGGCGCGCCCTACAACCAGCAGCCCCTCGGCTACGAGGGAGCTTTTGCCTCCAACAGCCCCAACGCGCCGAGCCAGGCCGCCGCCCCCGATGCGGCGGCCTGGGAGTACGACTACGCGCCGAGCGTCACGCCCGGGTCTTCCCGCCCGTTCTCCCAGCCGCCGGCCGGGGGCCTTCCGTTCGGCGACCCGCGACAGGCGATGGGCTACGGCGGCGCCGGATACCCGCCCGGAGCCGCCTTCCAGCAGCCGAGGAGGAGAGTCTCGCCCGCGATAGTCGTAGTGGCGGTCATAGCGGTCGTCGGCGTCGTGGTCGGAGCGCTCTGGGCGACCGGCGTGTTCGGAAAGAGCAAGCCCGAGGCCGATCCGACCCCCAGCGTCACGACGACGGATCCGACCGACGACGATACGACGGATCCGTCCGACGACGACACGACGGATCCGACCGACGACGACACGACGCAAAGCAACGATCCTCAAGACCCGTTGGGGCAGATCGGCTACCAGATAAAGCCGGTGACGAAACAGGGCGACACCTACACGCTCCAGGACACCACTGTTCAGGTTCTCGAATACAAAGCCGACGCCCGGGAACAAGTGAAGGTTGCCAACAGTCGAGACTACAAAGACGATGAGGCCTACGTCGGCGTCAAGATTCGGTTGACCAACAATGGGTCGCAACGCACATACCCCTTTGATTACAGGTTCTACGTCGGCGATCCGTCGTCCAACAACCTCATGTTCGAAGTTGAAGACAGTTCTCAAGGAGCGTTGACGTCGTCGAAATACGTGGAAGTGGGAAAGCCGATCGAGGGGTGGGTGTACTTCAGCGCACTGGATCCCCCGAACGCCGGGAAGATGAAGCTGTACGTCCGCACTCCCGGCGATCATTACCCGAAGAAGGTCGCCTACCGATGCGAGGAGCCGATAGGTTAAGGTCAAGTCCGCGCGAGGACCTTGGCGATGCGCTTGGCCGAAACCTTGCCGTTCGTCCCGAGCTGCTGGGCGAAAAGGGAGACCCGCAGCTCTTCGACCATCCAGCGGGCCTCGTCCAAGGCCGCCGCGGCGCTCGGGTCGTAGGCACGTGAAGCGGCGGCGGCTCGAGCGGCTTCGACCTTGTCGTTCACGTCTTGAATCTGCCAGGCCAGCGCGTCGTCCCCGGAGGGATTCGTGGCGGCCTTCTGGATGCGGATATACGCAGCTCGAAGGTAGCGTTCGATGTGCGGCAGCCTGGCAGCGGGTGTGCGGGAGACGAAACCCGACGGAACCAGGTTCGCCACCTGCTCCTTGACGTCGGCGAGGGTGGCCAGCAGCGCGGGCGAACGGCTCTCGGTTATCCACTTGTCGACCTCGGCCCGCCGCGCGCAAATCTCGGCGACGTCGAGGCTGATTCGGTAAACCTCGTCCTCGTGGCGCTGCTTGGCCCAGGCGCGCAGCTCGTCCCACTGGCTGCGGGTTCGGACGTCGGCGACGTCGAGGTCGTTCTCGGCCGCCCACTTCGCGGCGAGATTGCGGGCCGACGCCAACTGGATGTCCGCGACCAGGGCGGACGTGTCAGGGTACGGGCTCCCCGCGAGCGCCAACGCTTGAGCTCCCGGCCAGCGGCTCGTGATCCGAGCCTCGGTCAGGGCGATCGCCGCTGCCAGCAAAGCTGCAAGCCCGCGGCGGTGTTCCCGGGCTTGGAGCGCCGGATCGGCCAAGACGTCAAGCCTGACTTTGCCGTCGGCCCCCGCTGCGAGCGCCGGGTAGCCGCGCACCGTCATCCCGTGGGCGCCAGTCGTCTCGACCGACGTCGGAATGACGCCCCCGGACGCGTCCGGCCAGCCTCCGAGGCTCTCGCCGAGCGGCAACGCGGCGCCCTCTGCGGCGCCGCCCGCAAGTCGGAAGTGCGCCTCGTCCAAAGCCTGCGCGACGGCGCCTTTGACCACGGATTCGACCGCCGAGCGGGTGCGCGGCGCGAGTTCCAGCTTGAGCCTTTCGAGGCTCGTCGATTCGTCGAGCACGGCGCCGCGTTCGGACCTCACGCGGAAGAGGACGGAGAGATGCTCGGGCAGCCGGGCTTCCTCCCATGCCGCGTCGTCGATCCAGAAGCCGCGAAGCCGAAAGACGGCTTCGGCGAAGGCCTGGCGGAAGCTTGGCGCGCCCTCCTGTCCGTGGGCGACGTCCTCCCAGTGAGGCAGAAGCGGGAGGATCTGCCGGGCGACGTCGGGCGCGGGGACGAGTTGGCGGCGCACGCGTTTGGGCAGCGCGCGGATCGTCCCCGTCACGAGGTCTTCGCGCATTCCTGGAACGAGCCAGTCGAACCCTTCGGGGCGCACCTGCGGCAGAAGCGTGACGGGAATGGTGACGGTGACGCCGTCGGCGTAGGCGCCGGGGGAGAAGGAGTATTCGATCGGCAGGCGGATCTCGCCCTGCCGCCATTCGGCGGGGTAGTCGTTTTCGTCGGCCTCGGCCTCGCCCACCAGGAGCTCTTGGGTGAAGTCGAGCAGGTGGGGATCGTCGCGTTTGGTCTTTTTCCACCAGGAGTCGAAGTGCCGGCCGGAGACCACGAAGTCTGGGATGCGCTCGTCGTAAAAGGCGGCGAGGGCTTCGGGCCCGGCGACGAGGCCGCGGCGGCGCATTTTCTCTTCGAGCTCCCGCGCCTCTTCGAGGGCCCGCTCGTTGTCCTTGAGAAACGCGTGGTGCGTTCGCCAGTCGCCTTCGACCAGCCCGTGGAGAATGAACATCTCGCGGGCTTCCTCGCGGGCAGACTCCGAGCCGGTCGATGCCAGGAGCACGGGCCTGTCCGCAGCGAGCGTCATCCCGTACAGCGTGACCTTTTCCTTGCACATGGCGGCGCCGTTCCGCGAGCTCCAGAAGGGCTCCGAATACGTTCGCTTTACGAGATTCTTGGCCAAGGGCTCGATCCACTGCGGCTCGATCGCGGCCACCGTGCGGGCGAAGAGCCTGGACGTCTCCACCAGCTCGGCCGCCATGACCCACGCGGGGGTGCGCTTGCTCAGCCCCGAGCCCGGCCAGATCACGAAGTGGGCGCCGCGGGCGCCCTCGTAATCGCGCGAGCGCTGTGAATAGTTGCCGAGGTTGGACAGGAGGCCGACGAGCATGGAGCGATGGATCGCGCCCGCTTCGGGAGTGTCCGCTCCCCGCCCGAAATCCCGGCACGCCGCGGCTGCGGCGCCTGAATTGGGCGCGCCTCCGAGCGCGGGGGCGCCGTTCTCCCCGGCCTGCCTTATCTGCGCGCGGCCGGGCAGGCCGATGGACGCCGCGTCGATGCCGAGGGGTTTGGCGAGTTGGCGCAGCTGCGCGACGACGTCGGCCCATTCGCGAAAGCGCAGATAGTTGAGGAACTCGGCGCGGCACATTCGACGAAACGCCGAGCCGGAGAGCTCGCGACGCTGGGTGTTGAGGTAGCGCCACAGGGTGAGGTACGCGAGGAAATCGGAGGAGCGCGCCGTGAAGCGGGCGTGCAGCTGGTCGGCCTGCGGGCGCTTTTCGGCTGGGCGCTCGCGCACGTCTTGGACGGATAGAGCGGCGACCAGCACGAGCACTTCCGAGGCGCAGCCGTTTTTGTCCGCTTCGAGGAGCATGCGCCCTAGCCGGGGGTCGATGGGGAGCCTCGCCAGCCGCCGGCCGACGGGTGTGAGCCGGGCGCCGTCTATCGCCCCGATCTCGGTCAGGAGCTGGGCGCCCGCGCGCACGGCCCGCTCCTCGGGAGGGTCGATGAACGGAAAGTCCGCGACGTTCCCCAATCGAAGCGCAAGCATTTGGAGGATGACCGACGCGAGGGAGGTTCGCTGGATCTCAGGCTGTGTGAACTTCTCGCGCCCGTCGAAGTCTTCCTGCGAATACAGCCGGATGCAGATGCCGTCCGCCACGCGTCCGCTGCGGCCCGCGCGCTGGTTCGCGCTCGCCTGCGAGATCGGCTCGATCGGAAGGCGCTGCACCTTGGTTCGCGTGGAATGGTGCGGGCCGAGTAGCGGGAGATGCGGGCCAGGCCCGGGTCGACGACGTAGCGGATGCCGGGCACGGTCAGGGAGGTCTCGGCGATATTCGTGGCGAGGATGATGCGGCGATGGGGGCGCCGTTCGAAAATGCGATGCTGCTCGGCCGCCGACAGGCGCGAATACAGGGGGAGCACCTCGACGGCGTCGGGAACCGAGGACCGCCCGCCCGGCTCGATGTGCCTGCGTCCGAGCTCGTCGGCGAAGGCGGCCTGCGCGTCGCGAATCTCGCCCTCGCCCGAGAGGAAGACGAGGATGTCGCCTGGCCCCTCGGCCATGAGCTCCTCGCAGGCCTCGACGATCCCGGTTACTTGGTCGGTCGCTTCGCCGCCGTCGTCCCCGACAAGCGGACGGTAGCGGATTTCGACGGGGTACGTGCGCCCGGAGACTTCGACGACGGGTGCGTTGAAATGCTCGGCGAAGCGCTGCGTGTCGATCGTGGCGGAGGTGCCATGTAGGGGATATCCCCCTTCTATCTTAAAACTTTCCATATATTATTTTTTCTTTCCCTTGGAGTAGTTAGGATTTTTCTTAGCTACTACAGAGGTATTATTTTTCTTTTGATAATGAGTTGGTTTGGAATTGAGGTTTTCGGACATACTTCCTAAATCTATTTTGCCATTGCTCAATTCATAGAGGTGATCAAAGATGATACTATCCTCCACATCTTCTTTGTTCCAAGTGAGGAAGCACTTTTTCATGTGGTTGGCAATAGAGAATTTCAAAGCTGTTTTCAAGTCTCCCTCTTCCCAATCATTGCATATTTGAATCATTTTCAGTATATTATTGCCATAGAAGCGGTACTTAAGTCGGTGTTGAGGCAAGGCGAGTCTTTCAGGCTTAGGGGTGGTAGATTCTCGGGTAGGTCGCTCGAAGGGGGAATCTACATCTATCTGAAAGTCAGACATCTTAAACAGTTGATCCCAAAGTTTGTGCTGAAAATCAGGCACATCTCTCAGGTGTGGATTCATGTTGCCCATCACGGCAATGATAGCTTTGGCAGTATTATTGCGTTCGGTACGATCGGCTATTTTTACCGCTTTTTCTACCATTTTTTGTATATGCCTCCCATACTCGGGGATGATGAGCTCATTGCGCTCGGTGTTGTACTCTAATAAATTTTGTTCCATACTACTTAATTTAATGATAAGTGACAAGTGACAAGTGATTAATAACTGATAATGAATATTTGTCATTAGTCGTTTGTGGTTTGTCATTATTTTTGTATTTTTGCCTTCATAAATAACAGATATGCAATACACACTTTCTCAAATAGATAGCGTGGCAGAAACCTTCGTTAGGGAGATATTACCCCACTCACATAAGGTGTTGCTCTTCCAAGGGGCTATGGGTGCAGGTAAAACAACTTTTATCAAAGCCCTATGCCAAAAGCTTGGTGTAAGTGATAGGGTAAGTAGTCCTACTTTCTCCTTAGTGAATGAGTATCAGGCTCTTGAAGGGAAGGTCTTCCACTTTGACCTCTATCGTATAGAAGAGGAATATGAGGCGCTTGACTTTGGGATAGAGGAGTATTGGGATTCTGGGGCTTGGTGTTTTGTGGAATGGGCGGAGCGTATTCCCTCACTGCTTCCTTCAAGTTATACAGAAGTGCAACTCTCTGTAATAGATGCCACTACCCGCAGTCTTACCGTTGTACAGCATAATTAATGAACGTTATATGAATCTATTCAGGCGATTTCTTTTTTTCTTTTTTGGCCTTCTTATGGGCAGTGTTTTTGTGATGTTCTTCTTCCAGCGCAAGGGAACAGAGTTCTGCTACTTGCCCAATTGTAGGGTGCTGAAGGACTTACGATCCAAACCCTTAACCCTTGCCGAATCTTTGCAAGCTGATTACCATACGGAACAACTCGCACCTATCTTCCACGATGGGGATATAGACTTTTCCCGCAGTGATACCCATTCGGCTTGTCGTACCTATATTATTATAGGAGAAGATACCAAGCATACTCCCTTGGAAATCACCGTAGAGAGTTGTGCTAAGAAAGTAACAGTAACGGCGATCAAGCCTTTGAAATAGGTTTTATCTAAACCATTTTCCGTATCTTATGCCCTAATTCCCATAGGACAATGCCTACACTTACGGCAATATTGAGTGAATGCTTGGTGCCATACTGAGGAATTTCTATGGCATGTTTGCATAAAGATACAGCTTCTTGTTGTACACCATCTACTTCATTTCCAAAAATAAGAGCGTATTTTGTACCCTTTTCAGGGATAAAATGGTCCAAGTAGGTAGCACTTTCTACCTGCTCAATGGCTATGGTTTGTATCTGCTGGGCATGTAGGTCAGAGAGTAATGTACAAATATCAGGAGCATACTCCCAAGCCACACTCTCGGTAGCACCCAAGGCCGTCTTGTGTATCTCCTTATGGGGAGGGCAGGCGGTGATACCACAGAGGTAAATCTTCTCTATCCTAAAAGCATCGGCAGTACGGAATACAGAGCCTATATTGTTGAGACTGCGTATGTTGTCCAATATCACAATCACAGGAATCTTCTCAGCCTCTTTGTAGGCTTGTACACTTAGGCGGTGTAGTTCTTCGTTGGCTAATTTTCTCATGCCGCTGTCTTAAAATCGGTATACCAATTCTAACTTGTGGTTGTTGAGTGCTTTCTTGGCACGTTCATAATCAGGGGTAAAACCCAATATGTAGCCTCCCCCCCCTGAACCACATAGCTTCAGATAATAATCGCCAGAGTCAATCCCTTGTTGCCAAAGGCTGTGGAACTGCTTGGGTATCATAGGCTTGAAGTGGCTGAGGACGACACGAGATAGTTTTTTTACATTGACAATCAGCGTCTTAAAGTTTCCTTGTAGGAAGTTCTCTATGCAATCATCCGTATATTTAGCAAATTGTGTTTTGAGCATATTGCGAAAGCCTTCATTTTTCATTTTTTCCATGAAGATTTCTACCATCGGGGCCGTTTCTCCTATCATGCCACTATCTAGAAGGAATACAGCACCTTTGCCTTCTTCCATAGGAGAAGGAATCCCAGTGGTTTCAATCATAGAACTGGAGTTGATTAGGATAGGGATACTCAAGTAGCTATTGAGAGGGTCTAAGCCAGAGGATTTTCCATGGAAGAAGGATTCCATGAGGGAAAAAATCTCTTTGAGTTTTAACAGTCGCTCACGGGTGAGCTGAGAGGAGGTTTCTATTTTGTCTATGGCGTAGGTGTCATAAAGAGCAGCTACAAGAGCACCACTGCTACCTACTCCATATCCTTGGGGAATACTACTGTCAAAGTACATACCCTCGGCTATATCTTGCTTCATACGCTCCAAATCAAAGCGTACGGGGGTGTCCTGTCGCTGAGAAATTTCCTTGAGATAATCAAAATATTGGGTCAAGGAAAGGTTGGATTGTCGCTCTACCTCACCCATGGTCTCGGGAGAGGTTTTCTTTAGCGTACCATTGTAGGAATTATAAGGGATTGCAAGCCCCTTGGAATCCTTGATAATACCATACTCTCCGAAGAGAAGTATTTTTGAATAGAAGAGCGTTGAATTCATTGAGTTAAAAAATATGGCTTTTGGAGGGCAAAGATACAAAAAATTTAATTAGCAAATTTGTTAATTAGTAAATTTAATTCATAAGTTCAGCAAATTGGTATTTCAGCAAATTAAAAAAATGTTTTTCTTTGGATGTTTGATATTATTTTTTTGTATCTTTGCCCCTTGTAACACCTGACTAAATGATTTTTATGAAAAAAATTCAACTGTTTGCCCTCCTATGTCTTTCTGCTTATATGGGGGATGTTCAAGCAAAACATGTCATAGATAGTATAAAACCTCAAAAACCTATTTCACAACGTGTGGCGCCACCCGATAGCCTTTCGCTGAACACCTCTTTGCGTGAGGGGTTGTTGCAACTTAAGGATGATAACAAGGCTTTGAAATATGATAAGAAATGGTTGGAGGAACTCTCCAATCGTTCGCTGTTTCCCCTTATGCAGAGTGATGTGGAAAATACTCCTGCAGGAACGGTCGCCTATGATGAACTTACTACCGAAGTGCTTAAAGAACGTTTGGCACGCTTAGATCAGAAAACACCCTTTCATATAGAATACAATCCTATCTTAGAGAATGTCATCAAAAACTTTCTCAAAAATCGTCGCTCTTCTCTTCAACGATTGATGAATATCAGTCAATATTATTTTCCTTTGTTCGAGAGAGAACTCATAAAAAATCAAGTACCTAAAGAAATCAAATACTTAGCCATAGTGGAGTCGGCTCTTAATCCTAAAGCAACTTCGCGTATGGGTGCCAAAGGACTTTGGCAATTCATGTATTATACGGGCAAGATGTATAACCTTGAGGTTAATAACTATGTAGATGAACGTTCAGACCCAGAACGCTCTACCCAAGCCGCAGCTCAGTATCTTAAGAAACTATATAGTGTGTTCAACGATTGGGACTTGGTTCTTGCCGCCTATAACTCTGGGCCTGGTAATGTAACCAAGGCGATGCGTCGCTCTGGTGGAAAAACGAACTACTGGAATTTGCGCCCTTATCTGCCCAATGAGACTGCAGGGTATGTACCTGCTTTCTTGGCTACTCTTTATATCTTTGAATACGCCAAAGAACATGGTTTCCAAGTAGAAAAACGTGAAAATGTATTTTTCGAGACCGATACAGTACAAGTAAAACGCCATATATCTTTCAAAGATATAGGTGAGGTAGTGGGTATGAATGAGCAGGAAATAGAATTCTTCAACCCTGCCTACTCGCTTAACATTATCCCTTATATAGAAGGAAAGAACTATGGCTTACGCCTACCAGTGGAGGCCATAGGTAAGTTTGTAAATAATGAAGATATCATCTATGCCTACCTAGACCAAGAGGCTTCAAAAAGAGAAAAACCACTTCCTGAAGTAGTATCAGCAGCACAAGCCAAGAGCAGTAGTAAGGTAACCCATAAGGTAAAGAAAGGAGAGACTCTCGGACGTATTGCCTCCCGCTATGGGGTAACAGTCAATCAGCTTAAGAAGTGGAATAACATTAGGGGTAATAGTGTAAAGACAGGGCAACGTATAGTGATTCACAGATAAGATAACTATGGATAGAATTCAATACTTTGAAAATATACTTGACCTTGTGGGACATACCCCATTGGTCTCTTTACAGAAGATAGCTCAGCCCATGCAAGGACATTTTTTTGCTAAAGTAGAGGCTTTCAACCCAGGTCATTCGGCTAAAGATCGTACCGCACTACATATCATAAAGGATGCAGAAGAAAAAGGCTTACTGACTCCAGGAGGGGTGATCGTAGAGACTACCTCTGGAAATACAGGGTATAGCCTGGCAATGATTGCTGCCATTCGCGGTTACCGCTGTATCTTAGCCGTAACGGATAAGTCTTCACAGGACAAAATAGATATGCTACGCGCCCTTGGAGCAGAAGTACATGTATGTCCTGCTTCAGTAGCGGCTGATGATCCTCGTTCTTATTATGAAGTAGCTAAGCGTATCCATAAGGAAACACCTAACTCTATCTATATCAATCAGTATTTCAATCCTCTCAATACTCAGGCTCATTACCTAAGTACAGGAAGGGAAATCTGGGAACAAACAGCAGGGCAGATCACTCATCTGGTGGCTTGCAGTGGTACAGGAGGTACTATTTCTGGTATTGCTCAGTACCTTAAAGAAAAAAATCCTAAGGTGAAAGTCATAGGGGTAGATGCCGATGGTTCACTTATCAAAAAATATTTTGATACAGGGGAGATAGATAAGAGTGAACTACACTCCTATTATATAGAAGGTTTGGGAAAAAATCTCATCCCCGGAGCCTTGGATACCAGTGTGATAGATGAGTTTGTAAAGGTCAATGACAAAGAAAGTGCCTTAGCTGCGCGTGAGATCAGCCGAAGGACAGGTATCTTCTGTGGTTATACCTCTGGGGCAGCTTGGGTAGCTACCCAAAAATATAATCAAAACAGTCCATTTGATGCCAATAGTGTAGTAGTGGTAGTATTCCCAGACCATGGCTCTCGCTATATGAATAAGATTTATAGTGATAAGTGGCTCCACGAAAAACTCAATATTAATTAATCAATATTTATATTATGACAATGATGAACTTTTCTTATGCAAAAGAATTGGAGATGATTACGCAAACGGCTGCGGCCTTTGCCAAACAATATATATTGCCTTACCGTAGTGAGTGGGACAGAACTCAAGAATTTCCGGTGGAAGTTTTTCGCAAAGCAGGCGAGTTAGGTTTTATGGGAATCCTTGTTCCTGAGCAATATGGAGGTTCAGGATTGGGCTACCATGAATATATCACTATTGTAGATGAAATCTCTCAAGTGGATCCTGCCATTGGGCTTTCTATAGCTGCACACAACTCTTTGTGTGTGAATCATATACTCACTTTTGCCAATGAAGAACAGAAAAAACGTTGGCTTCCTAAGCTCGCCACAGGCGAACACATAGGAGCATGGGGGATTACCGAACACAATACAGGTTCCGATGCAGGGGGGATGCTTACCACAGCTGTCAAAGACGGCGGCGAATGGGTGCTTAATGGTACAAAAAACTTCATCACTCATGCAATTTCTGCCAATGTAGTAGTGGTGATAGCTCGTACAGGAGAAAAAGGAGATAAGCATGGTATGACTGCTTTCGTAGTGGAGAGAGGTACTCCAGGCTTTACCAATGGAAAGAAAATAGACAAAATGGGAATGCGTGCCAGTGAGACAGCTGAGCTTGTTTTCCAAGATTGTCGTATCCCAGATGAGAATCGCTTAGGCGAGGTAGGGGATGGCTTTATTCAGGCGATGAAAATCCTTGATGGGGGTCGTATCTCTATTGGTGCTCTTTCGTTAGGAACTGCCAAAGGAGCTGTAAAGGCAGCAATACAATATGCAAAGGAACGCACCCAGTTTGGTAAGCCCATTATTGCCTTCCAAGCTATTGGCTTTAAGCTGGCTGAACTCTCCACTGAGATAGAAGCCGCTGAGCTTATGCTACACAAGGCAGCTTACCTAAAACAAACCAATCAGCCTGTAACCCAACAGGCAGCTATGGCAAAGCTCTATGCTTCTGAACTTTGCGTAAAAGCAGGTAACGAAGCTATACAGATACACGGAGGTTATGGCTACACCACCGACTATCCCGTAGAGAAATTCTATCGCGATGCCAAATTATGTACTATAGGCGAGGGTACCTCCGAAATTCTTAAACTCGTAATTAGTAGAAAACTATAAAAAGTGAAAGATGAATAGTGAAGCGCACTTTTTCACTCTTCACTAATTACTAATACTGACAACTTATAAGAATATGAAAGCAAAGACTGTTTCTGAGTCTCGTTCGGTTTCTACCGACTTGGTACTACCCAATGAGACTAACCATTATGGTAATATGTTCGGGGGAGAGCTCTTAGCGCGTATGGACAGGGTAGGTACTATTGCTGCTGTACGTCATTCGGGCTGCCTGGTCGTAACGGCTGCGGTCAATTCCGTCTCTTTCAATAAAATCATTCCTCAGGGTAGTGTTGTTACCGTGGAGGCCTCTCTTTCGCGTGCTTTTACCTCGTCTATGGAGGTGTATATAGATGTGTGGGTGGAGGACTCTGTCAGTGGAGAGCGTGTTAAGTCCAATGAGGCTATTTATACTTTTGTAGCCCTTAATGAAGAAGGAAAACCTGTCTCTGTACCAGAGGTAATACCAGAGACCCCTTTGGAAAAAGAGCGCTATGAGGGAGCCCTTAGGCGTAAGCAACTGAGCCTTGTGCTGGCAGGACGTATCAAACCACACGATGCTACCGAACTCCAAGCTCTTTTTCAAGATTTGGAAAATCAATAAATAGAGATTTTCTTCGTGAATTTCTAAGATATAATAAATTGCGTCTCTACTCTAATACTCACTAGGAACAATCCTAATGAGCATAGCTTATGGTAGAGACGCAATTTGTATGTCTTACTATCAGATTCTAGCATCAATAACCATAACGATCGCCCCATAAGGATTTTAAATAAGCCTTGAGGGCGTTTTCTTTGGGGTTATCACAAGGTTCATATAAAGGGACTCCTTGTAGTGCGTCGGGCATAAAATCTTGAAAAACAAAGTTATGTGGATAGTTGTGGGCATACTTGTAGTCTTTCCCATAGGAAAGTTCCTTCATAAGTGTAGTAGGAGCGTTGCGTAGGTGTAAGGGTACGGGTAGGTTGCCCTCTTGCTTGACTAATTGTTGTGCCTTGCCAATAGCCTTATAAGAGGCATTGCTCTTGGGTGATGATGCCAAGTAGATAGCGCATTGGCTTAGGATAATTCGTGATTCAGGATAGCCAATGATAGTTACTGCTTGGAAAGTATTATTGGCCAAAACCAGTGCCATGGGGTTTGCATTACCTATATCCTCACTGGCTAGAATGAGCATACGTCTTGCGATAAACTTCACATCCTCACCGCCTTCTATCATGCGGGCAAGCCAATATACAGCTGCATTGGGGTCACTCCCGCGTATGGACTTGATGAAGGCCGAAATAATATCGTAATGCTGCTCGCCTGTTTTGTCATATAGTACGGTGTTCTGTTGTACGATTTCCAGTACTTTGTCATTAGTAATGACAATTTCTTCTCCTTCAGGGAAGGTGTTGACAATCAGTTCAAAGGTGTTGAGTAGCTTGCGCCCATCACCATCGGAAAGCCTTAGTAGGGCTTCGGTTTCCTTGAGAATGATAGTCTTTTTTTTCAGTTCTACATCCTGCTTTATGGCACGATCAAGTAGGGCTAAGAGATCCTCCTTGTCAAAAGGCTTGAGCGTATATACTTGACAGCGAGAGAGTAGCGCGGGAATCACTTCAAAACTAGGGTTTTCTGTAGTTGCTCCAATGAGGGTTATCCAACCTCGTTCTACTGCCTCCAGAAGGGAATCCTGTTGGGTCTTATTGAACCTATGAATTTCGTCTATGAAAATGATAGGGTTGCGGGCGGTGAAGAGTCCTTGTTCCCGCTTGGATTTCTCGATAATATCCCTTACCTCCTTAATCCCACTACTAATAGCACTTAGGGAGAAAAAAGCACGTTGGCTCTCCTTAGCAATGATATAGGCCAAGGTAGTCTTTCCTGTGCCAGGAGGTCCCCAAAAGATGAGGGAGGGGGTGATCCCCTTTTCTATTTGCATACGCAGTGCTCCCTTCTCTCCCACAAGGTGAGATTGGCTGATGTAATCGACAAGGCGTACAGGACGCATACGCTCAGCAAGCGGACGAGAATCAAACATAATAGTGAATAGTTTAAAAGTAAAAGGTAAAAGATTGTTGGTACTAAAACCTTTCACCTTTTACCTTCTACCTAAATGTTATTTTTTGAAAATCTCTTCTACCTTGTGCAGTAGGGCAGGGAAGGTGTCGTAGCCGTCCTCTTCCTTGAAGTGCCCTCCGTGGGGGTAGCGTATAAGTACACTATCCAAATGTCGGGAGAGGTCATCAATCATTTGGTAAGGAACGCTTTGGTCATCCAAGGCGGCAAACACATAGGAATTCTCCAGCGGTGCAATAGAGGGCTGTGCCTTGTATAGCGTGATAAAAGGATCAAGCTGAGGCAAGCGCTTGAGCGGCTCATCGAAGCCTGATACTAGGATAGTGCCCAAGGCTTTAGCACCTGTATTGGCCAAGTAGGTGAGTACTGATACACATCCTACACTATGACCTATTAGTACCGTCTGGTCGTCCATATGGATCTCCTTCTTGAGGAACTCCAACCACTCTTCAGCGTTAGGTGCTGTAGGGTTGGGCATTGGCAAGCAGTAACAAGAGATATTTCTCTTGGCTAATTCTCCCACAAGGTAAGCAAACCAGTGCTTATCCAAAGCGGAATTGAGTCCGTGTACTATGTATACTTTCATGATATATGGTTATTTTTCGTCTCCCATTTCTGCTTCGAGAGCAGCATTCTGAGCGCGATATACTCCTCCTTCGAGTTTGCTTCGGATAGCTGAGAAAGCGTCCAAAGTGCGCTCTATATCCTCCATAGAGTGGGAGGCAGTAGGAATAATGCGCAAGAGTATCATGCCCTTAGGAATTACAGGATATACCACTATGGAGAGGAATATACCGTAATTTTCACGTAAGTCATTGACCATAGCCATAGCCTCTGGGATACTTCCTTCCAAGAAAACAGGTGTTACACAGGTATTGGTGCTACCTATGTTGAAACCTCTTGACTTAAGTCCGTTTTGTAAGGTATGTACATTGTCCCAAAGTTTCTTTCTTAGCTCTGGCATATTTTGTAACATCTCCAAGCGCTTGAGACCTCCTTTGACAAAAATCATAGGGAGGGATTTGGCAAACATCTGGGAGCGTAGGTTGTATTTGAGGTATTCTATGATTTCCTTATCTCCTGCTACAAAGGCACCAATACCTGCCATAGACTTGGCGAAAGTGGAGAAGTATAGGTCTATTTGGTCTTGTACGCCTTGCTCTTCACCTGTACCTGCTCCAGTTTTTCCGAGCATTCCGAAACCATGGGCATCATCTACCAATAGGCGGAATCCGTATTGCTGCTTGTAGGCGAGGATTTCCTTGAGCTTTCCTTGCTGGCCACGCATACCGAAAACCCCCTCGGTGATCACAAGGATACCTCCTCCAGTGGTCTCAGCTAGGCGTTTGGCACGTTCTATATTTTTGGCAAAGCTCTCTATATCATTGTGTTGGTAAGTGAATCGCTTGCCAAAGTGGAGGCGCACCCCATCAATAATACAAGCATGGCAATCGGCATCATATACAATAATGTCGTTTTTGGTAACTAAGGCATCGATGATAGAAACCATCCCTTGGTAGCCGAAATTGAGTAAGTAAGCGGCTTCTTTTTGAACAAATTTTGCCAAGCGTTGTTCTAACTCTTCGTGTAGGGTGGTGTGACCACTCATCATACGAGCTCCCATAGGGTAGGCAGCCCCGTACTCAGCAGCAGCATCGGCATCAGCCTTGCGCACCTCAGGGTGGTTGGCTAGCCCTAAATAATCATTCAAGCTCCAGTTGAGCACTTCTTTTCCTTGGAATTTCATGTGAGGGCCTAAGGCACCTTCTAATTTTGGGAAAACATAATAACCTTCAGCATGTGAAGCCCAACGGCCTATGTTGCCTTTGTTGGTCTTTATGTGTTCAAATAAATCCTTCATTTTTTTAGTTCTTAAATACGGTACAAAAATACACAATTATTTTGGCCTAACATACTTTTTTACAAAAAAACTTTGCTTTCGCTTGTGTATCCCATTCTTTTGTTGTATTTTTGCCACACATAATGTGTTTAATTTTTGTAACTTATGGAAGATCAGTTTGACACAAGCAAAGCCGCTATGTCCCGAAGGCTTAACGAAGTGTTCTTGTACATACGGAAAAATACAGAATATGTTACCCAAACCCTTTTCGCACAGAAGATAAAAGAGCCTCGCAGCAACCTTTCGGCGGCGCTCAATGGTAATGAAAAATACATGACCGAAGGGGTCATCAAAAAAGTAGTAGCGGCCTTTCCTGAGATAGATAAGGAGTGGATGCTTTCAGGTCGTGGAGAAATGCTTGTAGAAGAGGATTACCAGGACGGTGGACAATTCCTAAAAGCGGAACGAGAGAAATATGGCCTTACCCTAACGGATATATACGAGCATACCCATATCCCTGTGAGAAAGCTCAAAGCCTATGAGATGCATGAGGAGGATATGCCCGATAGAACTCGTTCCCTCTTGGAACTCTATTTTGACCAAGTGGCCTATGAGTACGAAAGTCAAGATGATGAGGACTTGAACATTCCTATACTGAAGACGGAAGTAGTATCTTCCCTTGTAAAAGTCCCTTACTATGATGTGGATTTTGCAGGAGGTTGGTCTACCGAAGAGCTTTTTACACAGGTAAAACCCTCCTTTATCATCAGCTCTCCGGACTTTGATCGAGCTGATTTTGCTTGTAATCTTATTGGTAATTCTATTTCCAAACGTATCCGAAGTGGCTCTGTTATTGGTCTAAGGCGCATAGAGGATTGGCAGACGTACTTTCCAACCAATGAACTCTATGGGGTGATTACCAAAAATCAGATTCGTACAGTGAAAATCGTTAAGCGTAGTAAGCAAAAGGGCTTCTTGGAGCTTATACCAGATCCTTTGCCAGAGCTTAATAATCCTCCTTATGAGATGGAACTTATTCCCATGAATTATGTGGTAGAGTTCTATCAAGTAGTAGCTTGGGCTTTCTTTGAGAGAATCGCTATGTAAGTGAAAAGAGAAGAGTGAATAACTGTTATTAACTCTTCTCTTTTCATTTATTTAAGGAAGTCAAGGTTAGCGTTGCTCTTTTGTAGATTTTCGTTTTCCTTCGCCAGATCGTAAGCCGTTTCTCCTAAAGAAGTAGCAAGCGCTTTGTTCGCTCCCTTCTCTATCAGATACTTGAGGATAGAGGTGTCTTTGGCTGTTAGGGCGGCTTTTATAAGAGGTGTTTCACCATCTTCGTTTTGAGCGTTGATATCTATATGAGGCCAAGAGAGAATCTTCTCTATGAGCTTGAGGTTACCCTTTACAACAGTCGTATGTAGAGGAGTGTCTCCATGAGCATTGGCAGCTTGTAAGGCTACTAAATACTTCTTCAAAAGAGCCGTTTTTTGTTCAAAATCGGCATCATTGTCTTTTTTACGAGGGTTATAGCTAGCAAGGAGCGCCTCTACTACATTTACACCTTTCTTACTTATCACTCCAGTATGAGCACCTTGCTCCAAGAGGAAGGCAACTACCTCGCTGCTGCTGCGTTGTAGGGCAATGAGCAGGGCTGTTTCCCCTTTTACATTGGCTTTGTTAAGGAGCTCTTTGTCCTTATCCAAGAGCTTTACTAGCTCCAAGTTATTCCCATAGCAAGCATTCATAAGGCAGGTGTTCCCGTCCTTATCCGTAACATTGGTGGCAGCTCCCTTTTCTATAAGATAGAGAGCAGCAGGCAGGTCTTGACGACGTGCTAAGTAGTGTAGCGCTGTGGCACCCTTATAATCGGTAGCATTAGCAGAAATTTTCTGGTTTTCAATCAAATATTGATATACTTCGATGGGATTATTGGGCTGGCGCACTACTCCTTCAGCTGCCATAGGTAAGGCTTGAGGGGTGGCTTTTACCTTCTTACGCAAGGTCTTAAGCAGGTTTACATTGCCTTTTCGAGCCGCATAGTCAAAGGCAGTAGCCCCACTAAGGCTTGTTTCTTTGAGCTTGAGACCTTTACTTACAAAGTATTGAGTAAGAGAGAGTTTGTCATCATCAAAGGCAATAGCTTTCATTAGAATTGTTTCCCCTTGGTCATATTTTGCTTTAGGGTCTATTCCAGCCCTAAAGAAAGCTTCATATAGTTTAGGATTCGTGTTGCCGAAGAGCGCTGCAAAGGTAATAGGGGTATAGCCCTTGCTGTCCTTGGCATGAATATCACTGCCATGCTCCAATAGGTAGTGGATAAGTTCTACATTCCCAGCGCTTGCTGCCCAAAAGAGGTAAGTACGTCCGTCATGGGTAGTCTTTGTCACGCTGTTGCCCTGTTGTTCTATCAGATAGATAGCTGTGGGGGTAGGCACCTTGCTAAGAATAGCCAAAGAAGGCGCATCAAAAGCAGCTTCATTGAGAGCCGAAGGGCTATTGCCTGCTTCTATGGCAGTTCTTACTTGGCTGATAGTAGTATTTTCGTTCCAGAAATTACGATCAAAGAACACATTTTGCTGGCTCATGGCAGATATACTCACCAAAAGCGCTATAACAGAGAATAACTTTTTCATGAGATAGTGAAAAATACTAAAGTGCAAAGATAGTAAAAATAATTAGAATATGTCTAAATAAAAAGATTTTTAACAATTAATGCCAGCAATAATTGATGTTCATTGCTGGCATTAACTATTGATAATTAAAACTCTGGTCTTATAGCGAATCGTATACCAAAGTAGGGGTTATCCTGTCCGTTCTGTGAGGAGAAGGCATTTCTCCAAATAAAATCCACACGGATAGGGCGTAGGTTCTTGATACCGATATTTTCTATCCCGAATCCATATTCCCAATAAAGTCGTTCGGGGGGATTGTAGGCAATATTCGATATACTCGCCGCTCTGTTTTCTTCGCTAAGAGTACCATAAGCCATTCTCGCTAAGATAAGGCTACGCCACTTGGTCTTTTTCAGTAATGGTATACGGTTGAATATCAGTCCGTTAAAATGGTGTTCCATATACACATTCATATAAGCATCGGTAACGAAGTCATAGTAATTGAGTAGTTGGAAAGTCCTATTGAGGGCAAATCGGGAAGTACCATAGGCCTGATTGGCAGGCGTTGGAGTAAGGAAGGGCAGTGGCACAGTACCAAATACCTTTCCTACCTCTATCATAGGGTGGAAAATTCCTATGTTCCACAAGGGGATAGGGTGATGAACAAATGCTTCCAAGCGAGAGTAGTTAAAGCTACTATTGCGAATCCCCGAGAAGGCCTGAGTGTATTTGATACGATAGGTAGGGAAGATATTTTTTCCAAAGAATTGTTCTACCCCATAACCATAGACGTTTCTTCTAGGAGTATAGGTTAGGGAAAGAGAGGCATAGGCATCGGAATACTTGTGGAGTATGTTCCCTGAAGGTGCTCGATAACCAATAGAGAAGCGCTCAGGATCTGCCGATTTCATCTGTTGGTAGCTACCCGAAAGGGTTAGGTGTAAGTTACTCTTCATAAGACCTACATCTACCATACCCAATACACGTTTGTTACGGGTTAAAAAGTAATTTTCTCCTCTGGAAAAGAGAAAGTTAGAGGCGTTTTTGAGATCCATTTCCGCATCATTTCCCTGCAATGAGGTACCCAATTGTACATAATCATCTTGGTATAAGCCTCCTATGGTCATACGTATTTTAGGGATTAGGAGGTATTGGGCACTGATCCCCCCTTTGAATTTCTTATCCTTTATTCCATAAGCCCCATATAGATAGGTACGGAAACGGTCATCGTTACTCATGAAAGAACGTGCTCCTATCCTACGGAAACGGTTGCCCTCAATATCATTGTTAGAGAAGGACTCCCATATGGAACCCAGTTGGAAGTATCGTCCTACCGGAATATAGCCAGAGGAAAGAATATTGATAGTGTTGGAGATACCCTTGATGCGCTTGTTATCACTAACTTTCTGTATCAGTTCTTGGGTTTCCTCAAGTGAGGAATGTGTCTGAGAGACCTCTTCCCAATAAGGTTTGTCTTGGGCAAATTGGTTAGACTTGTATTTCTCTATCTTTGTCAGGTAAAAGGCTTCTTCCTTGGGTTGGTCAAGAACAAAATCTGAATAGAGAATCCGCTTTTTTACATAGAGTCCTTTTTCTTGGTCACTCTTGGTCAGAACGGTAAAGTCACCTTCGTAATAGGCGCTCTTGGGGAGGATAAGGCTGTCATTAACTGTAAAATTCTTTTCAATGGAGAGGTTACGAACGAAGTTCAATGAAGCCTCCTTGATAGTAAACATCTGTATAGAAGAGATAGCATAGGTCTTGCTATCCACTGAGAAATTCCCTTTAAACAGTAAGTCTTGGTCTTCCTTAGGGAAGAAATAAATAGAGTAGAACTTACGACCATCACGCTCTATGGAATCGTTCAATACATAGGCATATACTCCATAACCATATTCGGAGAGAGGGCTTACGAAGGACTTATCCAAGAAGTAAAAAGAGTTGTCATATACATCAAAATCCCTGAAGTTGCGGGTAAAGCGTTCCATGCCGAAGCCCGTTTGCATAACCCCTTGGGTACGTTCCCCTTCTATATCGGTGCGGGTAAGTGAGTGTGTATTGTCTCCATAAACTCTTGAGACTTCCTCACGTAGGAACATAGGGAGCGAGTAGTGATCACCTATCTCTCTTGAGGCAAGTAACTCACGTATATGCTTATATTCATTTTTCATGGACTTCTTGAGAAAGATAGTGTCCAAGTTATTCAGTCCCATTTCCACTGACTCATATCGCTTATACTCATAAGCTTTGGAGGTGGTAAGGCTGTTCTTATGTTTGTTAGCCCATATTTTTTGTAGAATAGGATAGGCAGGATTTTCTTTTTTGGAAAGATTTTTGGTAGGTTTTTGTATGATAACTACCTCTTCAAGCATCTCCCCTTCAATGAGGACAATCTTAAGCCCAGAACTTTCTCTCTTTAGCAAGGTGATTTCTTTGGTAGTAAAACCAACGGAGGAGACCTCCAAGGTATTGTAGTTCTTCTGAGTGTAGAGGGAGAACTTACCATTTTCGTCGCAGGCAGTACCTACTTTGGTATTTTTGAAAAGGACACTTGCAAAGGGAATAGGTTCCCCCTGTTCGTCCACTACTTGTCCCGATACACGTGTTTGGGCATATACGCTACTTCCTACAAAGAAAAAGAGGGTGAGCATACACAGCCTTTTGAGTAACTCCATCATTTAGTATATTTCTTACGGCGCAAAGATAAACATTTTTTTGACAAAATGCTTACTATAATGATAATTTTTCAAGTGTTTTTTCAATAGGAGTGTAAGAAAAAGGAAGTACGTGGGTGATTTTGTTGCCATTATAATAGCTCATATGTTGCAGCGTACGTAGCATCTTTCGGGTGAGGAGTCTTCTTCGTCCAAAGAGGGAGAGGAGGACTTCCATATAGCTAAGCATACGCAAGGCAGTGGGGGAGAGTAGTTTCTTCTGAGGGAGTGCGGGGTGGCTCTGGCGTAGCAACTCAAAAAACTCTGCGTAGTGTAGGTTGGTACCATTGAGTATAAAGCCTTCATTCTCAATAGAAGATTCCATAAGCAGGTGCATAGCTTGGGCAACATCAGTAGCAGCGACAAAGCCTGTTCCTCCTGAGGTTACATAACGAGTTTGGCAAAGCTGCTTGACATTCATAGCAGGGTGTGACTCTACTCCTACTCCTATGATTACAGAGGGATATACCACTACCGCAGGGAGGCCTTCCTGTACACCGCGCCACACCTCCATTTCAGCGCCATACTTACTTAGTGCATATTCGTTACCTCTCTCACGGCTTAGTTCCTGTTCGGTTTGTTCGCTTACTTGTTCGCCTTCTTTGGGAGAAAAGGTCGCAATGCTACTCACATAACAGAGTTTTTTTACTCCTTCATGTAAGGCAATATTTACCACATTGGCAGTACCTTCTATATTGGTTTTCAGTAGTAGAGTAGTTTCATGGGGAGCAAAGGAGACTTTAGCAGCACAGTGATATACATGAGTACTCCCACGCATAGCCTCTTCAAGGGCGGGTACGTCCAAAATATCCGCTTTGACCCATTCTATACGCGAGAGAAGATGAGTGGCGGTAGGATTATATGTTTGGAAAAGACGTTCTAGAAGGGAAGTATCTTTTTTACGATAGAGCGCTCGGATAGTGTCAGAGGTATGACAAAGGAGCTGGTAGAGCAGGTGTGCCCCCACAAGGCCAGTGCCTCCTGTAACTACTATCATAACAATACGTATTTGGTAAAGATTTCTTTTTCGGAGACTCCCTCAAAAATCTCAAAAAGCAGTTTCTGAAGATCAACGATTTGCACGGTTGTGAAGACACATAAGTATTTGCCTCCGCAGAAGGTAAGAATTTCGATACCTGGCTCGGAGTAATCAAAATGGGAGGTGAGGTCAATGGCCTGTACTTTGCCGCGAAACTCTAAAAGCTCACAGAAGCGAAGCTCTAAGGTCTGTTCGGGCATCTCTACATAAAACCTGCGATCTCCTGGTTTTTGATAGATACTATAATATTTTGAAGTGCCTATGATTTTCACAAGGGCAAAAGTAAGGCTTTTCTCTGAGATATGAAAGAGGTAAGGGGAATAAGTTATTAACAATTTTTCTAAAAACACTTCAGCCTTTTGCTAGGGGGAATATTACAGTTGGTAATGTCCCTTGAGTAATTTCTCGAAGTACTTACTAGGAAGTATTTTCTTAAGGAAAATGGACATACACTCGAGGGGCTTTCCCTTTACATAGTGAACCTTTGGGTGTTTTTTGTTAAGTATAGAAAGAATGGTATTGGCAAGAGTCTCCGCAGCTAGACCATTGTCCACATCAGTATTCATATTAGGGAGTGCTTTTGCATATTGCTTGTAGGGAGAACCCTCAAGGGCAGGGGTGTGGAAACGGCGTGAAGCGATGTCAGTAGCTACATCACCAGGGGCTAAAGTACAGAAAGAGATACCAAATTGCTCGGTCTCCATGCGCAGGCTTTCGGTAAGTAGTGATAGAGCCCCTTTGCTAGCTGAATAACCACCCCTGAAGGGAAGTCCCATATAGGCTGCTACTGAGGTGATATTGATCACCTTTCCTTTTTTTTGGGTGCGCATATAAGGGAGTACGGCTTGGATTACACGTAGGGCGCCGAAGACATTGGTCTGAAAAGCATTCTCTAAGGCTTCTATAGGGGTTTCCTCTAAAGCACCAGTGATACCCACTCCTGCATTATTGATAAGAATATCAATGTGTCCTGCTTGGGAGATAATAGTCTCCACTGCTTGGGCAACTGAGGCGGTATCCCTTACATCCATCGTAAGTAGCGTATAACCTTCGGGCTGTGCTTGTACATGGCGGGCAGTACCATATACCTTGTAGCCTTTTTGGGATAAGAGTTGTGCAGTGGCACGGCCTATCCCTGAAGTGGCGCCTGTAATGAGTACAACATCTTTCATGAAAAGGGTGTTTTAAGGAGCGCAAAAATAGGGCTTAATAGGCAGATATGCAAACTTTTTTTGCCTTTTCTCTTTCCTTTTTCTCAGAAATATCGTAATTTTGTAGCGAGCTATCAATGATAAAATTTTGTAAAGCAATGAATACACATTTATCCGATCGTGTCAATAATATGACGCTTTCTGCTACTTTGGCTATGGCTGCCAAGGCACGCGAGCTGAAAGCACAAGGGAAGGACATCATTAGCCTAAGCTTGGGCGAACCCGATTTTGCGGTACCTGACTTTGTAAAAAAAGCTGCTATTGAGGCTATTGAGCAGGGGTATAACAAATACTCTCCAGTAGATGGTTACTTGGAACTCAAAGAAGCTATCTGTGAGAAGTTTAAAAAAGATAATGGACTTACTTACACCCCCTCACAGGTGATTGTCTCCACTGGGGCTAAGCAATGCTTGTCCAATGTGGCACTGGTGATGATTAATCCCGGTGATGAGGTGATTCTACCTACTCCTTATTGGGTGAGCTATTCCGATATTACTAAGATTGCAGGAGGGGTACCTGTGGAACTGCCTACCTCTTTGGAAACCAATTTCAAGATTACTCCAGAACAATTGGAAGCGGCTATTACCCCACGTACTAAGATGATATGGCTCAGTACCCCAGGGAATCCTAGCGGAACAATCTACTCTAAGGAGGATTTGGAAGGATTGGCTGCAGTACTGAGAAAACACCCTAATATCTTTTTCCTTGCCGATGAGATATATGAGCATATCAATTATGTAGGCAAGCATACTAGCATGGCCTCTATTGAGGGAATGTATGAGCGCACTATTACCGTCAATGGGCTGTCCAAGGCTTTTGCGATGCCTGGTTGGCGTATGGGTTATATGGGTGCTCCCGAATGGATTGTAAAGGCTTGTAGTAAGATGCAAGGACAAATCACCAGTGGAGCGAATACTATTGCTCAGCGTGCAAGTATCACAGCCCTAAGAGCACCTTTGAGCCAAATACAATATATGCTTGATGCCTATCGCAAGCGAAGAGATCTTGTGTATGAGCTTCTCACCCAGATAGAAGGCTTTAAGACCAATCTCCCTGAAGGGGCGTTCTACTTCTTTCCTGATATATCCTACTATTTTGGAAAAACCCTCCGTGGCAAAAAGATACAAACAGCTAGCGACCTATCGCTCTATCTCTTGGAAGAAGCACATGTGGCTACTGTTACAGGGGAAGCCTTTGGTAACAAAAACTGTATTCGCCTTTCCTATGCCACTAGCGAACAAGATCTTCGTGAGGCATTGCGCCGAATCAAGGAGGCCGTAACTTGTTAATCAATAATTGTATGACAGAAATAATACACATTGCCCCTAAGGAGGCTTTTGCACTTAGCCAGCAAGGGGTCTTGTTGGTAGATGTACGTGAGGCTGATGAGGTGGCTCAAAAGCGTTATGAAGTTACCAACTATGTGAATCTCCCTTTATCTAAGCTAGCCAATATGTATGAAGAGCTCCCCAATGGGCAGCAACTTATTATTGCTTGCTTGTCAGGAGGGCGTAGTCAAAAGGCTATCGCTTTTCTTCAGACCAAGGGCTATGAGGAGCTTTTAAATCTTGATGGTGGGATAAAAGCATGGGAGGCGGAAGGCCTCCCAGTGGTTTGATTATCGTATGGTATAGGTAACCTTAGAGTATTGTGCTACCCTGAAAGCACCTAAAGGATTTTCTTTAGGGTTGGCACGATTAACAATATTACCATTCACACGGTTAGGGATGCTAAAGAGTCCCCCGTTGTTAGAGGTATTGTTAGTCAGTATCCGAACAAAATTCATATAGGTTTCAGAAACACGGAAGAGGGTAATTTCCACAGTATCACCTAGCTTGAATTTCTCCTCTTCCTTGTTACTACGACTAAGGATTTGAGTAGAGAAGCGACCATCAGGGAAATAGCGGTCATTGAACCCATAGATACGGGTTACCCCATCAGAAGATGCCTTAATACGTAGGACGAAGTTGTTACTTTCTCCTGCATTAGCATCAAAGCGAAGGGTGAGCATGATCTGATCACGAGTGAATCCTCCATCATTGCTTTGCGTGATATTATCTTCAGTCAGTTGTGGGACTTCCTTTAGGATATCCGAAGCAACATATTCTTTCCCTTGATGTTGTACCACAAGGGCATACCTTCTTCCCAATACAGGAGAGAAGTTGAGATTCTTATAAGTGCCTGCTGTATATTCTACAAAGGGGGAAATATTTCCTTGATTATCAGCAACCAATACAGAAGCTCCTGAAGCCCCTTCAGGAGCTTCTTGGCTATAATAGGGTTGGGTATAGCTCAATTGAATGGTTTGCTCCTGCCCTGTAGTGCCTTTCTCCCAATCGATATTGGCATCAATTACCAATTCTTTCTCTTTGGTATCCAAATCAAGCTCAATGACCTTCTCACAAGCAGTGAAAAGAGGGAGTATAGTAGCTAAAAGATATATGAAGCGGAGTGAATTTGCTTTTTTCATCATTAAAAAGAAAAATTATAGGTGAGACTAGGGACAATACCAAAAATAGAGAGCTTAACGGCTTCACTCTGTTGGGTTTCTCGGTTGTTTCTAAAATAAATAGATGCGGCATTGTAGCGGTTGTATAGGTTATATATGCCGAATACCCATTCCGATTTCCATTTCCTTTCGGGATGGGGAGTATAGGAGAGAGATACATCCAAACGATGATATATAGGTAGGCGATAAGCATTGCGGGCGCTATAATTGGAGATGGATACCCCAAAATACTTATACTTGCCTATGGGGAAATTGGCAGGAATCCCTGATTGTAGGGTGAATACAGCACTTGTATTCCATTTCTTATTGAAAGTATAGGTGCCTGTAAGTGATAGGTTATGAGGCTTGTCGTAAGCAGTAGCATACCACTCGCCATTATTGATGCCTGTTTCATAATCTGTTCTTCCTGGAGTCTGCTGCTGAGATTTGGAATAGGTATAGGAGAGCCAACCAGTGAATTTGCCAGTATTCTTTCTCAGAAGAATCTCTAAGCCATAGGCACGTGTATGCCCAGCGAGTACTTCCCGTTCTATGGATTCGTTGGCGATAAGGTTGGCTCCGTCTATATAATCCAAGCGGTTTTGTACGGTCTTGTAAAATACCTCAGTCTCTAAGCTATAGTCTCCACCCTTGAAGTTGGTAGCGTAGCCCAAAGCCACTTGGTCAGAATATTGAGGCTTGAGATAGCGATCACTGGGAGCCCATACGTCCAAGGGGGTAGGGGAGGCAGTGTTGGAAATTAGGTGTAGGTACTGTGCCATGCGGGCATAACTGGCCTTGATAGAACGATGGTCGTCAAAAGCATAAGCAAGACTTAGGCGAGGTTCTAGATGTGCATATACATCTATAAGTTCACCTGCCTTGTAGCTCTTTTGTCCTATAGGAATACCGCGCTCATAGATGCGTTGTAAGGGGTTGAATATCACAGCTTGGTCTTGGTAGTATCTATTCATTGTACGCTTGCCTAAATGGTAGAAGTTGCTCCAGCGAAGCCCATAGGAGAGTGTCAGTGGCTCGCTGAGCTTTTGTTCGACCTCTGCATAAAGGGCTAATTCCAAGGCATGCTTGTGTGGCAAGGCTTTATAGCTGATGGTAGATTCACCTATAGGGGCAACTTTCCCTGGGTTAAAGTCATAATAAGTGCCTTGTAGGCCATAACCTACCTTAAAGCGGTCAGAGAAATAATGCTTGAAGTCATACATCAGGTTCAGGTTCCTTACCCATGAATCCCACTTAAAGCCAGATAGGGGCACATTTAGCCCATAATAATAGTCACTATAGATAAGCGATAAGTTAGAAAAAAGTTGGTCAGAGAACAAGTGATTCCACCTGAGATTCACCAGCGCATTCCCATAGCTATTGCTGATAGTCTGTGATAGGTCAAATACATCACGTCCGAAGTAACCTGAAAGGTAGAGGCTATTTTGGTCATCTATCTTGGTGTTGAGCTTGGTATTGAGGTCGTAGAAGTAAGCAGAGTTTTTATTATCTGTCAGTTTCAAGAACAGATGCGCATAGGAAGCACGACCGCCAATAAGGAAAGAAGACTTATCTTTTACAATAGGTCCTTCAGCCAATAAGCGAGAGGAGAGTACTCCTATCCCTCCTGTGGTATGGTATTGGGTATTGTTTCCGTCCTTCTGATAGACGTCTAATACAGAAGAGATACGCCCTCCGTAGCGGGCTGGCATTCCCCCTTTGTAGAGTTTCATGTCGCGAATAGCATCGGCATTGTAGATACTTAAAAAGCCAAAGAGGTGTGAGGCATTGAAGATCGTAGCTTGATCCAGCATAATGAGATTCTGGTCGGCGGCACCCCCTCGTACATTGAAGCCCGAAGAGGCTTCTCCTGCATTGCTTACCCCAGGGAGTTGCTGTAAGGACTTGATGATATCCACTTCACCTACCAGTACAGGTAGCTTCTTGATGGTCTGTATAGGAATACTAGCTACACTCATCTGGGGAGCACGAACATCTACTTTTGGGGTATTATGAGCAGTAATTTCTATTCCCTCCAAGGCAATATCTTCTTCGGAGAGCTTATAGTTACGATGTTGGTTGCCCTTCAGGTGCAGGGTTTCTTCTATGGTCTTGAAGCCCAAATATTCCACTTGGAGAGTATAATCTCCTTGGGGAAGGGTTAGGGAGTAGAAGCCATAGGCATTGGTAGTGGCACCCATTTGGGTACCTTTTTTAGAAAGTTTAATTTCTACATTCACTCCAAGAAGTTTTTCCCCACTGGCACCATCGGTGATGGTACCACTGAGGGTATATTTGTGCTGTGCCCATAAGGGAGAAAGGAACCAACTACATAGGAGTAACAGGAGGTATTTCTTCATTAAGTAAAAAATTACAAATCAAGGGCAAAGATATAAAAAAGTGAAGAGCTAAAAAAGAAAAGTAAAAAGTTTTTCCCTGATTAATACAAGGTTCTTGATTTTGATGCTAAAATATCGTATTTTTGCGCAATTAATCAGCTAATTAACTAATTGACAAATTAACGCTATGAAATATTATTTGTATGCAGCCATAGGGATTGTTTTTTCTTTGATAAGCTGCACTTCCGAGCAGCAAAATACCCCAGAGGCAGCGGTAAAAGGATTTATTACAGCGGTGAATAAAAACAATTTTGCCGAGGCTAAGCGCTATGGTGACAGTACTGTTATTGCTCGAATGAGCCAAATAGAAGAGATGTTGGGGGTGTACAAGGGCGAAATTCCTCAAAATCCTAAAATAGACTTTAAGGTAATAGAGATAACCCCTACCGACCCGCAGAGCGCCATAGTAACTTATAGCATCTCTGCCACAGAGACCTATAAGCAACTCAAGGTACGCCAAATAGCAGGGCAATGGAAGGTAACCCTGGATCTACAAGAGGCTACCCCAATGTCAGAGAAGCCTTAACGAGAGGTTTGGTAAGTACCGAAGTTAAAATTTTGATCTACCAATCGTTCACCATTCTCATTGGTAAGCACTAGGTCACGGATACGGATAAGGTGGTTATACTTTACAGTTCCTGCAATAGTATCTACCACTTGGCGGGTTGTGATAATCACAGTACCTCCTTGGGCTTGTATCTCGGAAGTAACCTTTGGAGTCGTTTGTGGGGGAGAGGTACAGAAGTAGCTCGCAGTAGGTGCACCATCAAAGGTACGATATAATAGGGTATAGCCATTACCTATGCTTCCGGAGATGGAATCAACCTTGTTCTTTAGCAAGTTTGCTCTGAATTGTAAGATAAGGGCTTCATTTCTTTGTGTTTTGTAGAGAAAAGAGGTGGTGGTATCTCGGGTACAAGAGTACGCCTCTGTACCTGTGAAGGTGATACGCTCTACCGTATAATCGCCATCATTACAGCCAATAAGCAGACCAAGGCAAAGGGATATGAATAAGATATAAGTTCGCATATTATCACTAAATATGCGGCAAAGGTACAAATAAATAATGATTTTTTTCCTAATGATGTGGGAATATTTTCGTCGTAATAAAAATTAATTCGTACATTTGTGCCTAAAAAATACTAGAATGAGCACAGAAAAAAAAGTCTATTTTGACAATGCAGCCACAACTCCTATGCGACCAGAGGTCAAGGAGGCAATGATAGCGTCCTTTGCCTCATTTGGGAATCCGTCCTCTATTCATAGTTTTGGTCGTGCTAGCAAAGTGCTTATTGAAAAGGCCCGCAAGAATATAGCCAAGGAATTGGGTGTTACTGCCTCGGAGATTATCTTTACCTCTGGCGGTACAGAGGCTATCAATATGATACTCAAGGGAGCCGTACGGGACTTGGGTATCACTCAGATTATTACTTCTCCTACCGAGCATCATGCGGTATTGCATACCTTACAATCTATTGAAAATGAATATGGTATACAGGTTTCTATGGTGAAGCTAGAACCCAATGGCACCCCTGACATTGAGGACTTGAACAAGCTTCTCTCTCAGTTCCTTTCCGATGAGAAGATATTGGTTTCCCTCATGCATGTCAATAATGAGGTGGGTAATATACTACCTATGGCTAAGGTTGCGGAGATATGTAAGAGATACAAGGCTTATTTCCATTGTGATACAGTGCAGTCGGTGGGGCATTTTCCTATTGACTTATCTTCTATACCGGTAGACTTTATTTCTGCCTCTGCTCATAAGTTCTATGGACCTAAGGGGGTTGGTTTTGCTTTTATTCGTAAGGGAGTGAATGTTAAGTCATTACTCTTCGGGGGCGAACAAGAACGTGGCCGACGTGCAGGTACAGAATGTATTCACAATATAGTAGGTATGGAGGAGGCTTTTCTGCTCGCCTATCAGCATATGAGCAAGGAACGAGCTTATGTGGAGGATATCAAACAGTATTTTATACAACGAATTACTCAAGAGATTCCTCAAGTACATTTCAATGGATTGAGTGCTGATTTACAGGAAAGTACGTATTCCTTAGTCAGTATCTCCCTACCTATAGAACTGAAGAAAACCGAAGTACTATTACTCTTCTTGGATATGCGAGGGATTGCCTGTAGCCAAGGTAGTGCCTGCCAGAGTGGTAGTGCCAAAGGATCTCACGTACTTAGGGCAATACTCCCAGAGGAGGAATGGCCAGAGGCACATATTCGTTTTTCTTTCTCTATCTATAATACCAAGGAAGAAGTAGATTATGTCATAGAAACACTCAAAGAATTTTTAGCATGAATTTGAACAATTTATTTCGTATTGCTTGGCGGGCTATCCTGCTGAATAAGACTCGTACCTTGCTCACTATGTTGGGAATCATCATCGGGGTAGGTTCAGTGATTACCATGCTGGCCATAGGGGAGGGTTCTAAGAAAAGCATCAAAGAAAATATCTCCAAGATGGGTACCAATATGCTTAATATCCGTCCAGGAGCGGGTATGTTTGGCGGGGTGCGCAACAATACTGATATGCAATCGCTCAAGATGACCGATTACTTAGCCCTAAGAAATGAAGCCAAGCTACTCAAGTATGTAACCCCTGTGGTGAGTGGTAACGGACAGGCTATCGTAGGGGCGAATAACTGGCCAACCTCTATCTATGGAGTCAATACAGAGTACCTCCCTATCCGTGAGTGGGCAGTGGAGGAAGGTTCCATGTTTGGTCAAGATGAGATAGACAACCTCTCTAAGGTGGCGGTTATAGGTCATACTATCCAGAAAAATCTCTTTCCTGAAGGCGATTCACCTATCGGACAGACGATTCGTTTTAAGAATATTCCTTTCAAAATCATAGGAATATTGGCAGCCAAGGGCGAAAGCAACTTTGGCCAAGACCAAGATGATATTATCATTGCCCCTTATACCACGGTACAAAAGCGCGTCTTGGCACAAACCTATTTACAGTCTATCGTTGCCTCAGTAATTACAGAAGACCAAGCCGAAAATGCTGTTAATGAGGTAAAAACGATATTGGAACGCACTCATAATATCGCTGCTGATGAGGAAAATAATTTCAATGTATTTTCCCAACAAGAGCTGATTTCTACCTTTTCCTCTACCTCTGAGATGCTTACCATACTTTTGGTAGCCATAGCAAGTATTTCCCTGATTGTAGGAGGGATAGGAATTATGAATATCATGTATGTTTCAGTCAAAGAGCGTACCAAAGAGATAGGTTTGCGTATGGCGATAGG
>ERZ773008.353-NODE-353-length-32840-cov-4.122526_pt1 | contig 32840 bp, 27 predicted proteins | sample MGYA00580664_ERZ773008 | MGnify/ENA primary metagenome ERZ773008 (study PRJEB29015, sample SAMEA2738016) | human oral metagenome | biome: human oral; feature: human-associated habitat; material: dental | place: China | collected 2048 ...
TCATCATTTCAGGGCTTACATCAAAAGTATAAGCATCTTTCATTGAAAATTCTCTAGCTCTGTTTATACCAAAACGTGGTCTTTTTTCATCACGATATTTTGTTTGAATTTGATACAAGCTGAGCGGTAACTGTTTGTAAGATTTAAGCTCATCTCTTACCAAAGAAGTGAAGATTTCCTCATGTGTCGGTCCGAGACAAAACTCTCTTTCGTTACGATCGTACAGACGGAACATCTCAGGCCCGAAATTTTCCCAACGACCGGATTCTTTCCACAATTCGGACGGTTGAATCGCAGACATCAACACTTCCTGACTGTTTGCAGCATCCATTTCTTCTCGAATGACACGCTCAATCTTTGCAAGCACTCTTTTTCCAAGCGGAAGATAAGAATACACTCCTGATACCAATTTTCGAATCAAGCCCGCACGAAGAAGCAATTGATGGCTGATTACTTCAGCATCAGATGGTACTTCCCTCAATGTAGGCAAATACATTCTTGACATTTTCATAAAAAATTCCCCTTTTCCGTTGTTGTGGACGTAATGTCCACCTTCTATAAAATAAGCAAATTTCAACATTTATAAGACTTATTTCATAAAACTTTCGTTTTTTGTTCCCAAATTTGCTCATTGTACTATAAAAACGATATACCGTTAAATTTTATCACTTATTTCAAATGCTTTCAATACTTCAAACTGTTTCTTCTCTCTTTCGATACAAAGTGTACTTAATATCCGAATAAATTCATAGAATGAGTTATCTCCTGCGTATCAGAATGCACTGTTGGTTTTGTTTCATACTTTTGACTGTCAGCTCAAATTTTTCGCTATCAACCCATGTGATAACTGTCCATTCCATCCCTCGAATCCGTTTCCTTTTACTTTTAATACGAAACACTTTCTTAAACGATAGACTCCTGTAGCTTATGACAAAAAAACACGCGAATGGCATCAAAAAAAACAGATTCTGCTTTTAATTTTAATCAGCGATTGAGATTACTTGCGTTTTCCGACAGACGCCAGATATACCGTATACTCCTCTGTTCCGTTCGCACCAACCAAAGCATCCGCCTCTTCCTGATGATAACCGGCAACGGTACAGACTGCAAGGTCGATTGCCTCTACCGCCATATACAGTGCCTGTCCGATGTGTCCCGCATCCAAAAGCATGGATTTGTGCGAGTCTTCCATATATCTCCACTCTCCTCGATAAGGGATGCATGTCCAAAAGAAAACAACAGCTCCCTTTGCCAAAAATACTTGTCGTTCCGCAACTTTCAAAAGTTTTTCCTGTAGGTTGTCAACTTCTTCCAACAGTTCCAACGCATGTTCTTTCGGATGATAATGATAAATCCCCTGTTTCAACCCGTCTACTCTCTGAATGGCAAGATAGGTTTCATATGCATGACGGGAACCGCCGGACGGAACAACACGAAAATGCTCCCCTCTCTCCCCAATTTTTTGTGTCATTGCCAAAAGATAGGAAAGCTCTGACAAAGAGAGGTTTTCTTCCGTATAGACTCTTCGACTTTTTCGAGACTCTGAAATCTCCCACAAATTTTTTTCAGACAAATGCTTGAGCCCATCAAATGGAAGAACTATCTTCTCTTTCACATCAGCAATTCGTTTGACAAGCTCAGGTTCTTTGATTCCGTTTCTCTTATCCGACCTTCCCTGTTTTGGGATATGAAAGGTCGATTTCATCATGTTTCGATGTTCTGTATAATCCATCCTGCACCTTATTTCTTGTTCGCCTTTTGATATTGGATACAAGCATTTGCAAGGGATTGTATCAACTGTTCCTGATATTCTTTGGTTTGCATTGTTTTATCGTCACTCGGATTGCTCATAAATCCCATTTCCAGTAGAATAACCGGAACGGTGGACCAGTTGAATCCTGTCAAGTCGGAGCGTTCCACAAGTCCTCTGGAACGAATTCCTTTGACCTGATTTTTCATACTGTTATCAAGCAAGGTCGCAAAACTCTTGCTCTTTTTTTGGATGGATACAGTATCTTTTCCGGATGGAATCAAAATGGAATACCCGTTCACACTGCTCTTATCCGAACCGTCCGCATGAATTCTGATTACAATATCACACTCTGCCTCGTTCATGAGTTTTGCACGCTCAATATTGCTGATATTCACATCATGCGTCTCTCTTGACATCACAACGGTTGCACCCATTGATTCCAGTTTTGCTTTCATTTTCTTCGCTACCGCAAGATTCAATTCATATTCGGAAACTTTTGTGACAACCCCTGCTGTTCCGGAAGATACCTTCGGTTTCATCCTCTTGGAGTTTGGAGAAACCGGTTCTTTTTTGTTGTCACCTTTCTTTTGATGTCCCGGATCAAGCCCGATTACCATCCCTTTTAATTCCTCTGTTTTCGTCTGCTTTTTCGGTTTTGCCAAACTGTAGTCCACTACAAACACTTGTACAAACAGTATCGTTGCAAGTATCAAAAGCAATCCTGATTTCATGTTACTCTTCTTCATAATTGTTTTCCTTTCTTACTTTCTTATACCATTATCCGTTTCACTTGCCCCCAGCCGTAATATTAAGTTTCCTTTCGCAGTTCAATGACTTTGTTTCTCTGATTCTACTTGTTTCTGTGATGACAAGGCTAAAGAGAACTGTTTCAAATTTACGGAAATGTAATCGGGTTTCGGTATGATGCTAAAACCTAATACATTGTCATAACTTCAAATTTGAAAAACCGTTCCTCCATCTCAACTTTCTTGGAGTGAAAGAACATGCTCCCTCCTGCATTCTGAGAGAATAAAGTTATGGATATCCGTTCGATATGATCAGATAAGGGTAATTCAAACAAATAACCGCATTAGCATACAAACGTTTACCGTTTGTTCTGCACACAAACAGAGGTAGCAACCGAAGGATATTACGCAATCTGCCATCCTCATTTCGTTGCTACCTCTTTTTTAGTACATGGTATCTCTGTAATTCTTCATAATCTGTGCGAAGATCTCTGCTGTGGAAGGTGGAGTATAAGAAATGACATTTGCTCCCGCCTCAATGGTTTCCAAAATGCTTTCTTCTGTATTTCCTCCTGTTGCAATAATTGGGAAATATGGGTGATTTTCTCTTATTTTTCGAACAATTTTCGCTGTGTTTACACCACCCGATACATTAAAAATTGCAGCTCCCGACTTGATTCGTTTCTCAAAGTCTTCTTTTTCCGAAATAATCGTCACAACAATCGGAATATCCAATCTTTTTCTCATTTCCATCAATAGTGCGTTGGTTGCCGGTGCATTCAATACCACACCATAGGCTCCGTTCAATTCACAGCTCATCGCAATATCAATCGAGCGCTGTCCTGAGGTCACTCCTCCTCCAACACCGCAAAACACCGGTGTGGCTGAAGCGGAAATAATGGCATGACTGATTGATATCTGAGGAGTAAACGGATATACTGCAATAATTCCGTCTGCATTGTTGTTTTTGATAATTGATAAGTCAGTCGAAAAAAGTAAAGATTTGATTCTTTTCCCAAAAATATTGATTCCACTGGCTGAATAAACTGCAGATGGCATCTCAACAATTCTTTTTTTCAACTTAGATTCAATCACGGGAGTATATTTTTTGTCTCTTTTTTCTAATTTATGAATAACATTGCCTTTGTATTCATCTAAATTTTTTTCTTTATTTTCATAATCCGCCATATGAACCCCCTCTTCCTTACCGCTATGATATCATGTCCAACACAAATACTACGCTCTTCTTTCATTGTAACACAGTATTATTTTTCTTGGAATTTTTTTATTAAAAATTTTTTACAATATATTCCTAATTGTTATCTTTCAGAATGACTTTGCAGACATCCTGACGTAATCTCTTATTCTCAATTTGAGTGCATCCCATTTTGAACAACGCACGCTCTTGCATCTTTCGATTCCCTGATTTGTTTTGATATCTAATCGGATACAATTTTTTACCGAATCAAAAGCTTGTAGGATTCGACAACAACAAACCTTTTACAAAAGTTTTTCAAATCCTTACAACTCATCTTTTTTCACGATACTCATTCTGATTCCGGCAAGCGGTGATATCGACAGACAAGTTCTGCTTTTTTCTTATCCTTCACTCATCGTTCTTTCATATTCTTTTTTGATTTTAGAAAGCACTTTCTTTTCGATTCTCGAAACAGTCATTTGAGAAATATTCAATTCTTCCGCTATTTTCATCTGTGTTTTTTGCTTAAAAAAACGACCTATGATAATCTCTCGTTCCACATCATCCAATTTTTGGAACATTTTCTCAAAAAAATCTCTGTTTTCAATTTCGGAAAAGCTTTTATCCTCATCTCCCAATACATCAATCAGAGATACTTCCTTGTCTTCTCCACCGTTTTCATAGGTAACATCGAGAGATTTTAAGTGATACACCTGTGATGCTTCCATCACTTCCATCACTTCTTCTTCCGAAATCTCCAGATATTCTGCAATATCTTTCACTTCAGGAATAGCACCTTTTTCGTTTTGTAGATATTCTCTTGCCTGAGTTACTTTTTTAGACAGTTCCTGAATTTTTCTCGGAACACGAATCGACCACCCTTTATCACGAAAGTATTTTTTGATTTCTCCAATGATGGTTGGAGTTGCAAAACTGGAAAATTTGAACCCTTTTGTAACATCATATCGTTCGATTGCCAAAATAAGACCTAAGGATGCCACTTGAAAAATATCATCATACTCTATCCCTTTATTCAGATATTTTTTGGATAAAATTTCTGCAATATAGAGATTTTTTTGAATCAATTCATTTCTAAGTTCTCTGTTTTGTTTGTCTTCATTGTACAAAAGGAATAATTCTTTTTCAGTTTTTCCAAGGAATTTAGGATTTTCAGCAAAAGATTGTGCAGTTTTTTTATTGCTCTTTCCATTTTCCTTATTCATTTATTTATTATCCTCCAAAAATTTTGACATCCGAATCTTTGTTCCTTTTCCTACCTCACTGTCAATTTTTACTTCATCCATCAAACTTTCGATAATGAAGAATCCCAGTCCGCTCTCTTTCATTTCTTCTACGACCGGCTCTTTTACTTCTTTTGCATCAAATCCGACTCCCTGATCGCTCACTTGAATGGTCAACTTCCCGTCTTCCACCTCAAAATGTAAAGAGAATGTATCTTTTTGAGAATGGCGAATCGCATTTGCACATGCTTCGGAAAGAGCGATTTTGATATCTTCTATTTCTTCTACATTGAATCCGATTGTATTAGAGATAGCAGAAACGGTTAGCCTCGCCACTGAAACATATTCCGGATTTGTAGGCAAATCCATTGTAATACAGTCTTTTTTTATTATTTTATCTTGAACCAATGAAAACTCCGCCTTTCTATATTATGCTTCCTTTACCTCAAAAAGTTGCGTCAAACTTGTAATCGTAAATACCTTATATACACTCGGTTTCAAACCGTGTAGTGAAATTTTCTTTTGATTGGCTTTCAACACTTTCAGCGCACCGATCAAAACTCCCAAACCTGTCGAATCAATATAGTCCAAATTGGTCATATCAATGGATAAATCTTTATCCGGATATTGCTTTACCAAGGCTTGAATCTCTTCTCTGAACTTCTCGGAACCATAGATATCTATTTCACCTGATACAACCATCTCGGTTTGATTGTTCTCTTCACTGTATTTTTTTTCAACGATAACTGACATATCAAATCAACCTCTCCCTCTTTTTATTTTTTCTTAACGCTCCTAATTGCACCGAATGTTGTCAATGCTTTGATTACTTTTTCGGATGTTGTAAAAACATTGTCCACAGAATCTGTAATGTCTGCTACAGAATCTGTAATTTCCTTAATGCTTTTTTCATTTTCATCCAGAATATGACTTATTCTTTTTGCTGCATATCCAAAATCCCTAAGCGTTACCGCTCCGAAAATGCATAAAATTAAAAATCCTATCCCGGCTAATAAAACTCCTATTTCCCACATACAGAATCCTCCTTACTTATGTAAAGGGAAAAACTCTCATCAAACATTCTATTTTGTAATGAGAGCTTTTTCTTTCACTTATTTATTCCTCTTCCTTTTCCATAAAATTCTTCGAAAAAACAAGCTTATCGTCATCATCATAATAGAAGATTTCTTCATCATCCGCTTGAATTGCTTCTTTCAAATTTTTTCCCAAGTCTTTTGCGCCGTCCACCAATCCTCTTGTCTTATCGGTAATGCATGCCCTGATTTCTTTTCCTTGTTTCGGTGCAATTAACATTCCAAGTATAACTCCTGCACTCATACCGATTACAGTTGCTCCTACCGTTTGCAATAAGTGTGATTCTCTTCTTCTGGTAAACATAATTGCCCTCCGTTCCGTATTTTAAATATAATCATACTTGAATAGTACCCACAAAAATACTTTTCAATCATTTTTTTAATATTTTTTCATCAATCCTATTTAACGACACAAAACTCTGTCTATGAAAGGAAGTCCTTCCTTTTTCCGCTATTTGCACAGCAGGCTTATCAATCGGACACTTATTCCTCTTCTTCACTGATTTCGATTTTTTCAAACGAAGCAATATCCTGATTTTCTGCCGTTTTCATCAATCGAACTCCACTTGTAACACGACTTAATATGGAAATTCCCTTTACTTCCATACGAATTAAGGTTCCGTCTATATTGACAATCATAATCTCATCTTCATTTGATACGACTTTTCCGCCTACCAATCGTCCTGTCTTTTCGGTAATCTTATAGGTTCTTGAACCTTTTCCTCCTCTTGTTTGAAGGTTGTATTCTGCAATCGGTGTTCTCTTTCCGTATCCACGCTCTGAAATAATCAATACATCTTTTTCAGAATCTGCAATCATCATGGAAACAATTTCGTCTCCGTCCTCCAAATTCATTGCACGAACTCCCTGTGCAATACGTCCCATACTTCTGATGTCACTCTCACTGAACATAATCGCTTTTCCGTTTCGTGCAACACAGATGATGTTGCAAGTTCCATCTGTCAATTCCACTCCAATCAGCTCATCGTCTTCTTTAAGTGAAATGGCAATCAAACCGTTTCGATTGCTACGTTGGAATTCTTCCAAAGGTGTCTTTTTCATAATTCCTTTTCGAGTACACATCACAACAAAATCGGAAGATGCCTGCTCTTCACGAATGGAAAGCATGGTATTGACTTTTTCTCCTTCTTCCAATGGAAGAATATTTACAATATTGGTGCCCTTTGCCGTTCTGGAACTTTCCGGAATTTCATAAGTGTTCAAACGATAAATTCTTCCCATATTCGTAAAGAAAATCACCTTACTGTGGTTGCTGGTCAAAAGCAATTTATCCACAAAATCTTCATCTCTTGTGGACATCGATGCAATTCCTTTTCCACCTCTCTTCTGCGTCTTATAGGTATCGATTGCCACCCTTTTGATATATCCCAAATGTGTCAAGGTAACTGTTACTTCATCGTCAGGTATCATATCTTTGATATCGATATCCTCATAGGATGCTAAGAAAGTCGTTCTTCGTTCATTGCCATATTTCTCTTTGATTTCCAAAATTTCTTCTTTGATAATGGAAAGAAGCAGTGAACGATCTGACAAGATTTCTTGATAATAATCTATTTTTTGTTGTAAGTCTTTTTGTTCGTCTTCCAATTTTTCTTTTTCCAAGCCTTGCAATCTTCTCAACTGCATATCCAAAATGGCTTTTGCCTGAATTTCGGAAAAATCAAACCGTTCTATCAATCGTTCCATCGCATTGGAGTACGAAGAACGGATAATTGCAATGACTTCATCAATATGGTCGATTGCTTTCAACAAACCTTCTACCAAATGAATTCTATCCTGTGCTTTTTTCAAATCGAACTGTGTTCTTCTTGTGACAACTTCTTCCTGATGTTTCAGATATAATCGCAACATCTGTTCCAATGTCAGCACTTTCGGAATGTTGTTGACCAATGCCAGCATAATGATGGAAAACACCTGTTGCAACGGAGAAAACTTAAATAATTGATTCAATACAATATCGGGATTTACATCTCTTCTCAATTCAATGACGATTCGCATTCCTTTTCGGTTACTTTCATCTCCGATATGGGTGATTCCGTCAATTCTCTTATCTTTCATCAACTCTGCAATTTTTTCGACCAATCGTGCTTTGTTCACTTGATAGGGAATTTCCGTCACCACAATTCTCGTTTTTCCTCCCGACATTTCCTCAAAGCAGGTTTTTGCACGTTGAACAACTTTTCCTCTTCCTGTTCGATATGCTTGCAACATGGAAGAATTCCCCATAATGTGGGCTCCTGTCGGAAAATCCGGTCCTTTGATGTGTTTCAGGATGTCTTCCAAGGTTGCCTCTTCATTGTCAATCAACTCTACGACCGCATCGATGACTTCACCTAAATTATGAGGTGGAATGGAAGTTGCCATCCCGACTGCAATCCCGTTAGAACCGTTGACCAACAAATTCGGATACCTTGCCGGTAAAACACTCGGTTCCCATTCATTTTCATCGTAGTTTGGAACCATATCGACTGTCTCTTTGTTCAAATCACGAAGCATTTCCATGGACAATTTTTCCATTCTCGATTCAGTATAACGCATCGCTGCAGCACTGTCTCCGTCAATAGAACCGAAGTTTCCGTGTCCGTCTACCAAAGGATATCTCATCGAAAAATCCTGTGCCATCTTAACCAAGGCATCATATACTGCCATATCTCCATGTGGATGGTATTTTCCCAGTACATCCCCTACAATGGTAGCAGATTTTCGGTAAGGTTTGTCCGGTGTCAAGTTATTCTGTCCCATACTGTATAGAATTCTTCTGTGAACGGGTTTCAAACCATCTCTTACATCAGGAAGTGCACGACCTACAATAACACTCATCGCATATTCAATATAGGATTGCTCCATTTCATGTTTCAAATCGACTTCAATAATCTTATCTCTCATCTGTTCTTGACTCATCGTAACCCTCCTTTCTAAATATCCAAATTCTTCACATACTGTGCATTGTTATGAATAAACTCTCTTCTCGGTTCTACCTTATCTCCCATCAACATAGAGAAAGTGTCGTCCGCTCCCGAAAAATCCTCTACCGTTACTCGAAGCAAGGTTCGTGTATCAGGATTCATCGTTGTTTCCCAAAGTTGTTCCGGATTCATTTCTCCAAGACCTTTGTATCGTTGAATGCCCGGTTTATTTCCTTCTCCAAACTCTTGTAAAATAGCAGGAAGTTCCTTTTCATTATAGGCATAGACTTCTTTTTTTCCACGGTGTATCTTAAACAACGGTGGCTGTGCAATATAGACATATCCGTTTTCAATCAACGGTTTCATATAACGGAACATGAACGTAAGAAGTAATGTACGAATATGCGCTCCGTCGACATCGGCATCGGTCATAATAACAATTTTGTGATAACGAAGTTTGGATTCATCAAACTCTTCTCCGATGGAACAACCAAATGCAGTAATCATATTTTTAATTTCTTCTGACGTCAAAATACGATCCAATCTTGATTTTTCAACATTTAATATCTTACCACGAAGGGGCAAAATCGCCTGTGTTTTTCTATCTCGTCCCTGTTTTGCAGAACCACCCGCAGAATCTCCTTCGACAATATAAATTTCGGACAATGCCGGATCTCTTTCACTGCAGTCTGCCAGCTTACCCGGAAGAGAAGTGGAATCCAATACTCCCTTTCTTCTGGTCAAATCTCTCGCTCTTTTTGCCGCCTCTCTTGCACTTCTTGCATTCATTGCCTTTTCAATAATAATTTTGGCAACTTGAGGATTTTCTTCCAAATAGGCTCCGAAATACTCTGCCAAGAACGAATCTATTACAGAACGCACTTGCGGATTTCCAAGTTTTGTTTTGGTCTGTCCTTCATACTGTGGTTCCGGTAATTTGACGGAGATAATTGCCGTCAAACCTTCTCTGACATCTTCTCCGGAAAGTGACTCTTCTTTATTTTTATTTGATTTTTTTACGTAATCGTTGATGGTACGCGTCAAAGCAGTCTTGAATCCAACTAAATGCATCCCACCTTCTATGGTGTTGATATTATTCGCAAAAGAATAGATATTCTCGATATAAGCATCTGTATATTGAATTGCTATTTCCAAATAATATTCATCAATCTGTTTTTCAAAATGAATGACATCAGAGTGTAACGGTGTCTTATTTTTATTTAAAAATGCAACAAACTCCTTGAGTCCTCCAAGATACGAAAACTCTTTTTTCTGTTCCTGTCCGGCTCTCTTATCCTCTAATACAATGGAAATTCCTTTGTTTAAAAAAGCAAGCTCACGCAATCGATATTCCAATGTTTCATAGCGATATTCCAATTCGTCGAAAATTTCCCCATCCGGTTGAAATTCTACCATTGTTCCTGTATCTTCAGATACTCCGACTTCTTGCAGTTCTCCTTTGGAGATTCCCTTGCTGAACTCCTGTGTATAAACTTTTCCGTCTCTTTTTACCGTTACTTTCAAATAGGTGGAGAGTGCATTTACAACAGAAACCCCAACCCCATGAAGACCTCCGGAAACTTTATATCCACCTGTTCCGAATTTTCCTCCGGCATGGAGTACGGTCAAAACAGTTTCTACAGTAGATTTTCCTGTTTTCGGATGCAGTTCGGTCGGAATTCCACGTCCGTCATCAATGACACGAATCGCATTTCCTTCTTCAATTGCCACATAAATCGTCTTGCAATATCCGGCAAGTGCCTCATCAATTGCATTGTCTACCACTTCGTACACCAAATGGTGTAATCCCTTTGCACCGGTAGAGCCGATATACATTCCGGGACGCTTACGAACCGGTTCCAACCCTTCTAAGACTTGAATCTGTTCAGCTCCATACTGAACATTCTTGTTTCCTATTTCAGACATTTCCTTGCCTCCTACCCTTCCTCAACACTAATCCTACCGTTTTCTACAGCATAAATTGTTCCGTCATCCAAAAATTTCTCTGCAGTTGTAACAAATACTTGTGTGTTTGTCACATACTCCAACAACATCTGTTGTCTGGAGCGATCCAATTCACTGAAAATATCATCCAACAGCACAATCGGATACTCTCCCGTATCTTCATAAATCATTTGAATTTCCGATAATTTCAATGAAATAGCAGCACTTCTCTTCTGTCCTTGCGAACCGAAATGACGAATATCCATCTCATTGATGACAAGCGCTACATCATCTTTATGAATTCCTCTTGTAGAGTGTTTTCGAATCAAATCGTTGTCTTGTCCGTCCATCAAACAACGGAAGTATTCTTCTTCCGATGTTGCATACACATTCGGTTCATACGCAATTTCAAGCACTTCTTTTTTAGAAGAAATTTTGGAATGAATCTCCTGTGCAAACTTTCTTATATGCTCAATAAATTCCTCTCTCATCTTATGAATCTGAAATCCGGACTTTGCAATCTGCTGTGTATAAATCTCAAGCAACACCTCGTCAACTTCCTGTTTCAACAAAGTATTTCTTTGATTCAACACCTTGTAATATTCCGACAGAATCCGATAATATCGTGGTTTTAGTTGTGAGATTTCACGGTCCAAAAACAGCCTTCTCTCCTTCGGTCCGTCTTTGACCAATTTCAAGTCATCAGGAGAAAACACGACGATATTCAATACGCCAAACAAATCTTGTAACTTTTCAATCGGAACAGAGTTTATTTTGACAGCTTTTTTGATTGATTTTCCAAGTTTCATATCAATCGTGTACCGTCCGTGAAGATTTTCAACTATTGCAGATACCGTTGCAGCGTCCTGTCCAAATGCAACCATATCCAAATCTCTTACCGTACGAAAGGAACGCCCGACCGAAAAGAGAGAAATTGCTTCCAATACATTTGTCTTTCCCTGTCCGTTTTGTCCCACAAAAACATTGGCACCTTCTTTGAAAAGCAGTTCCAACTGTTCGTAATTTCTGAAATTTTTTAATGTCAGTTGATGAATCTTCATACAAACCCTACTCTACAACAATCAATTCTCCATTTATTTCCACCTTGTCGCCTGAACGAATCTTTTTTCCGCGACGTGTTTCAATCTCGCCGTTTACCTTGACTTCTTCTGACAAAATACGAACCTTTGCCTCTCCACCTGTCGAAACTTGATTGGATAATTTCAACAACTGATCCAATTTGATAAATTCCGTATCAATCTTAATTTTTTGTTCTTTCATTTCTTACATTCCTTTTCTTTTTCCGTTTCTTTTGACAACATCATAAAATATACTTTTTAAAATACAATTTTATGTAAATTTTTTTCCTTATTCTCACAAGAAATAAAATTCCTAAAAAAAGTCCGAAATCATAACTTCATTTCAGTTTATTATTTTCATTTTATAATCGTAATTATAACATATTTTATAAAATAATACAAATTTTGCTATGTATTTACAATTTTCTTTCATTCTTTTGTATTTTTATCTTAAAATATATCAAAATAAAAATTTGAGGCTTTTTTTACATTATTTTTATGTTTACCACAAACTTAAATTAAAAATAGCAATAAACAATATAAAAATAGTTATGATATTGTACATACAAAAGATGTATCGTAATCAAAACAAAACGATATTATGTAATATCAAACACTGTTTGAAAAAAAGAATTCTATACTTATGAAAAAAGATAGGCTTATCATCATTAAAAATAGAGTTTATGGTAACTCTGTATCATTACAAAAAGAACAGATGAGATACACCTGTTCTTTTTGATAGATTATATTTCGTTTTCATTCGTAATAGAATTGTTTTTTGATTGTCATCTTCCCAAATCAATAGGATGATATTGTCTTATTTTTACAAAAGATGGTAGAGAAAATCAACAGCATGAGCCATAAACAAAAGGAAGAAAAGGATTGAAAATATCAAATCCCGTTTATTTTTCTCTTTGATAAAACTATAGATACCGTAAATATAGATTGGAATGGATACTATGATAAATAGGATCATAAAAGGCTTTGGAATACTATTTATCCATTTTAAAACACGAAGGTGATGTGGAATGTCGTAAGTTTGCATCAACACCATGCAAAACATTTCTATCGTTATTAAATTATTATTTTGTTTTTTCATAACAATCTCCCTCTCTATACAGTAGCTAAATTTCTAAACAAGATATATATTCTATATTAACAATATATCTTATCTAAAAGATACAGTATTGTCGCATCATTTATCAATTATCTCTTGTCCATCAAATGATTGAGATATTCAGCTATACCACTCTCATCATTACTGCCAATTACAATATCGGATATTTTTTTTACATCATCGATAGCATTTCCCATCGCAACACCAATTCCTGAAATTTTCAGCATACCTATATCTGAATAATCATCTCCAAAAGCAATTATTTCATCAGTAGATATAGAAAATGATTCACATACGAATCGTATTGAATCCTCTTTTGTTACTCCTTTTTTGGTAAACTTATACCAATGACCATCAGAAAATCTGATGCAATCACAATCTGTTAAAGCGTCCTTTAGCTTATTTGCCATACTGTCATCAAATATTTCAACACACATCTTAAGAGCTTCTTCCCTAAAATTTGAATAATCTGTCCAACTGCTTTGACCCCAAGTTTCACTTGTATTGAACGGATTAACTTTATAGTTCCAATAATGTTTATCAATGGTATCTATAGTAATTTCACAATCAAATCCACATATCTGTTTCGCAATATTTATCATTTCATTTGTCTGTTCTTCAGAGAATGTAGCCTTATAAATATATTCATCGTTTTTCTTTACCAAAGCACCTCCGCTTGTAATCAAAATATCCGGATTCAACTCGCCCAAAAAAGATAGACAGTTCTGCTCACTTCTTGAGGTTGATACCCCTATCAAGTATCCTATTTCTCTGCATTTTCTTAATGCTATCAGATTAGCTTCGGATATTTTTTTGTCAGAAGTTAATAAAGTTCCATCCAAATCAAACAATAATAATTTCCCCATTTTTTATTCCTTCACATCATAATTAGTAATTATTACAAGCATTTTCATCAAACCAATCTAATAATCTTTGCGTATTCATAGGCATAGAATTTCTGTAAGGTCATAAGCCAAGGATTCGCTTTTAGGACTAATATGTGTAGTCAAAAAATTTGATTACAAATATCCCTACTCTTTCTCCCACATGTTACAAAATACCATCTCTATCTCCTAAATTTCAGTCAGCTGATAAGGACTGTCTCTTTTATTACTTTGCTTTTTGCTCGGACTTGACTGCAATATTTTCTTTCAGTCCTTCTATATTCGGATCTTTGATGACTTCATCTCCTTCTTCCAGTCCCTTTTCAATCACATATTTGGAATTGCTTTCGTATGCTACGGTTACTTCCTGAATGAGGGCTTTTCCGTTTTTCACAACAAACACTGCATCTTTTCCGTCTTTGGAATGGAACATTGCGGATTTCGGTATGGTAATAACATCTTTCATCTCTTTTAGAACAAAGTCAAGAAGGACATCATAGTTTGCAGAAATATTCAAGGTTCCCTTGTCTTGAATGGAGACGGTAACTTTCACCTTTTTTTCGTCTAATCCGAGACCGGAGCGTTGCTCTGTTGCATAAGCACTGATTTCTGAAATAACACCGGTACCGGAGAGGTCTTCACTGTTGGTTTCCTGACGAATGTTCACTTTGTCACCGACATGAAGATAAATGACATCGTCTGTCAATACATAACTTTCGATTTGCAAGCGATCTTTGTTAATGATGGTAACAACGGGTGACTGAAGTTGAGCCAGTTCTCCGGGCTTTACCAAAATTTCCGAAACAATGCCGTTGATAGGAGAACGAAGTACCGCTTTTTGTTTCTGATTTTCCAACAATTTCATATTTTCAGAAACGGACTTTTGTTGACCGTCATACATTTTGTCGGTTCCTGCTTTCGGTTTACCCTGTTCATAGATGAGATTCAGTTGTTTTTCCTGTACATTTTTCTTGATTTGGAGCTGTTTGTACGACAGCTCCAAGTTATCCAATTCGGATTTTGAAATGGAACCTGCTTCATACAACAGTTTGGCATCCTGAATGTTTTTTTCCAAATCTTGCATTGCAACTTTTGTACTTTCAATTTCCAGTTTCTGCGCTTCGATTTGCGACTGATACACCGGCGGCATACTCATCTCTTTTTGTCCTTGAATGCTCTGTAAATTTCCTCGAAGTTGTGCAATTTGGTGTTCTATCTGTGAGGAATCAATTGTAAGGACTTCTTGTCCCTGTACCACAGGTGTGTTTTCTTTTATTGCATGCAAAACAACTCCGTTCACTTCAGCGGACAGCGTCACCTTATCTGCACTTACCACAGAACCGTTTTCTTCAATAGTATCCTGAAAGTCTGTCTTTTCAACTTGCTCGGTATTGACGGTCAATTTATCGGTAAGGTGTATGACCGAAATGCCAAGTATTAGAGCTAAAATAGCACCTGTTAACATTAGTTTGTATTTCTTCTTCATCTTTTACACCTCTTGTTTGATAGTATTTCCTATTTATAAAAAGTATTCCCATCTCATTTTTGTACGATATTCCTTTTGAATTTCCTTTCTCTGTTTGAATTATCTGCTGTCATTTTGATTGAAATGACAAGCAACAGGTTTGCTCTCTTACACCAGTCTAGATAGTAACTTTAAGTAAGATGACAGTGGTACATTTTTCAAATTTATTTTTATAACAATTGTTATGATATGTTCCTATTATTCACGTTCTTTCAATACTTCTACAATCACCAACTCATTGATTTTTTTTCTTCCCGAATACTGTGCAAGTACCATGGATACGACAATACACAACAGTGAGATTGCAAATTTGGAAGGTATTATGGTTGTCGGAATACTGAAATTGTCATCTGACAAGGCAATGGAAACATACTTCAGCAACACCTTTGTCAACGGAAGTCCGAGAAGTACTCCAAAGAATGCAATGATTTGCTGTTCCAATGCAATGATTTGAGCAACTTCCTTACGACTCATTCCAAGCACAAGAAGGGATGACAATTCTCGATTTCTTTCGGCAATACTGATAATGTAGGAATTGTAGACTACAATGAAACACATAATCGCTCCTAAACTACAAAAAATATACATCATAAATTGAAAATGTGCCATAAATTCCACCATTTTTTGCTTTCTGACACCGGTGTGAACGACATTCGATACAATATTGCTCTCATCATAGTCTTTTCTGAGTTGTTCTACAGTCTCTTGGCTTGCATGAAAAATAAGAGAGGTTGCAATATTTTTTTGATTCAGCAATCGTTCCAATGTCTTTTGACTCATATATGCATTGATACCGACACTTTGTGGAATGATTTTTATCACTTGTACCGGAACTTTTTTTCTTTTTTTCATGAAAGAGCTTTCCACATATACCATATCTCCGACTTGCACCTGTAAGACTTCTGCCAGCTTATGTGAAAGAAAAACTCCGTCGTTTTGTATCGGAACTTCATGGTTGTGCACATCTACAATATGATACAAATCGGAATGTTGTTCCACACCGATAATATTTGCCTCTTTGATGTGATTTTGATATTGAAACGATACGGGAACTTCCAACAACGATTCAATCTCTGAAACTTCCTGTCTCTTCTTTAGTTCCAATATCGCATCCGATTTGTTTACAACACTCTGAAATTCCATTTTTCCGGTATAGATTTCATTGTAGCTGTACTTATCCGTAATGACGGTATCCCATAGACTGTATATCATAAACATCACTGCAGTCAATGTAAACGAAAGTGTAATTCCGATTAGAATAAAAAAACTGCGCTTTCTATTACGAGAGATATTGCGAAGCGACATCTTCCCGAAGGTATGGAACAAAAAAGTAAAAGAATCTAAAAAGGTCTTTTTTCGAATATAATGCGGTTCTTCCGCTTTGAATGCATCTAAGGGAGAGAGTAACAAAATTTTCTTTGTTCCAAGATACCCTGCAAAAAAGGAAAAAAGAGTACCTATCAAAAGACTGATTCCAAAAACTTGCATGGATAATGCCTTTGAAATATATGGAAAATTAAAAAAATCACCATACATATCTACAAGAGAATATAAAATCGGAACGGAAAGTAATACTCCAAGTACAGAGCCTAACATTCCAAGGATCACGGCAAACATGATGTAATGAAATTGGATACGAAGATTGGTATAACCGAACGCTTTTAAGATACCGATTTGGGTTCGTTGAGACTGTACCAAACGTTCCAGCATCATAATCTGAATCATGGAAGAAATAAAAAGAAATATCATCGGCAAAATATGACTTGTTGTCTTACATTCCGTAATTTCCCCATCTACCGTTACATGACTTGTCTGATGTTCCCTTGAGAGAATGGAAGATACGGCATAATGTTTCAAGGAACTCTTAAGAACTTCAGATACATCGGTAAATTCATATCCTTCTTTCAAGGTAAATACGATATTGTTATAAGATTGATTGAGAGATGTCATTTTTTCCATCGTTCTCAATGATGTGATTCCGATTCCGTAGGTACTGTAATCGGGAACAATATCTCGAATGTCTTTCAGTGCATAAATAAATTCCGGACTTGCACCAATTCCGCTGATTATAAACGGATTTTCCGTTCCGTTGTATACGACATAGATGGTATCACCGATAGACAAATGGTTATATTTGGCAAAGTTACTGTCAAGCAAAATCTCATTTTTTCCACTTTTTGGGTAAGCTCCATCTTGCAATAAAAACTGATTGACTTGATTGACGGAATCGTCATAAGACAACAACCTGATGTAGATATCATCGCGGCTATGTGGAAAATTCATACGAAACATTTCTGCAATATGCCCTTCCATCTGAGAAATTCCTTCGATTTGTTTCAAAGATTTGATTTTTTGATAAGGAATGGATTGAATGTCAATAAATCCGTCTGCAAAGTTACAGGAATGATAAAAACTCTGTTGTGCATCGACCAAATTGGCACCCAGCATATCGAATGTGGAAAAAACGGTAATACCGAGCGCAATCAAAACAATAACCGCCAAATTGGATTCTTTTTTCCCTATCAAATCTCGTTTTAATTTTTTGTATAGAATCATGGTATCACCTCCAAAAAGATGACTGTTATTTAGAAAACCAACTGTTCCACAGGAATCGGAGAAGGGTTTTCTTGGATATGGGTGATGGTGCCGTCTTTAATAAAAAATACACGATCCGCCATATCCGCAATGGCGGCATTGTGCGTAATAATAATCACTGTTTTACCATAATCGGTGTGAAATGATTTCAAAACCTTCAGTATCTCAATACTGGTTTTGGAATCCAACGCTCCGGTCGGTTCATCGCACAGCAGAAGTTTCGGATTTTTGCATAGTGCACGCGCAAGTGCGACGCGTTGCTGTTCTCCACCGGACAACTGCATTGGAAAATGATACATTCTATCTTCCAAACCTACAGAACATAGCATTTCTTTTGCAGAAAACGGATTTTTTGCAATTTCTGCGCTCAACTCCACATTTTCCAGTGCGGTTAAATTGGACATCAAATTGTAGAATTGGAATACAAATCCGATATTTTCTCTCCGATAGACGGTCAAATATTTTTCATTGGCATTATGTATTGCAGTATCTTCAAAAAAAAGTGTTCCTTCTGTCAACGTATCCATTCCTCCGATGATATTCAACATGGTACTTTTTCCAGAACCGGAAGGTCCCAAAATAACCAAAAATTCTCCGTCATATATTTCAAAACTGACATTTGACAGAGCATGAACCTCTACCGAGTCCAATGAATAGGTTTTATATATGTTGTTTGCTCTAATCAATATATGTTTCATTTTATCCACCTGTCCAATATCATTCTAATAAAATGTTCTATCATTCTATTATATTCCTTCTGATTTATCATTTCAAGAAATAATATCAATTAAATTGTATTATCAAAATAAAAATAGAATCCTCACAAAATTTTGCTAAGGATTCTATTATCATCATATTCTCTATTTTGGATAATTCAATACTATCTCTGTTTTTTCTTGTCATTCTTCATCTCATTTTGTTCATGGAGATCAATTTCATTCACAGAATCAAGTATGTTATTCCAAACTTTGACAAAGAGAACTTCCAGATATTTTTAGATTCCGTTATAACGATTTCATAAAGTTCTCCCATTCGCAAATCTGACAGAAACCATACTTATTATTTTTTATTGTTTGCAGAAGATTTTTCCTGCCAGTATTCCTCATCCCATTTTTCATACTGTTCAGGAGTAATTTTAGTTTTTTTCTTCGTAGCAACATCATAAAGATAAGGAGTTCCCAACTCTAATCTCATTCTTTCATTTTCTGTTTGATGGGTATAGATGATGTTATGTTTTTTCATAGAATAACGATATCTGCTTGCAGGAAACAGTTGTTGTATCTTATCTTTTTTTGGATCATACATCATCAATACTCTTGCATAATCTTCATTCTTATCATCCATTCCACCAAACAATACTGTATTGTCCTTCATCCACTCCGCATCTTCGGTCGCAAACACATTTGAGCTATATACCTGTTTTATCTCCTGTGTTTTCATATTTTTAATATAGAATGCGTATGCGTTGTTATTTTTTATCTCTTCTATTTTATCGGTCAAAATTCCCCAATTTCCATCGGGAGATAATTTAATTTCTTTCTCAAGATTTTTTGCTGTCACAGGCACATCTTTTCCTGTTGATTGATGAAGCTCTAAATGATGAATGGTTTTGTTTTCATCTGTCGTACTGTATTTCACAGAACTGCTTACTTCACAATGAAGTAATTCTCCTACAATACGAAGAGGAACAAACACTCGATTTTGAAAAAGGTAAGGTTTCTCTTTTGTAGAAAATTTTTCGCCATTCCTTGTATAGACACTGCTACCTATCGCACAGGTAACCGTAGTATCACCTTTTTAAATGGTGATATTCGGTTTATGAAACTGAACACTTGCACCCACACCGTTTGCAAAAAAACGGACAGGAACATAGGTAGAATTTCGAATCAATTGAGGCTGTACATCCGTTTTAATCTGTTTTCCATCTATCGTAAGTCGGTATTCTACCGAGCTTGCATAACAAACACCTGAAAACATCAGTACCGTCATTCCAAACATCGCAAAAATCCTCTTGTAATTACTCATAATTATTCACTCTCCTTATCACTTTCCATTTTATTCATCACAACTGAAACGCATTGTTTACAGTCATTCTATCAATAAAAATAATGAATACCATACTTTACGTTGAAACGATACTATATCGTAATCGCTATGTAATCTATCTAATACAAAAGAGAAAGAAAATCTGGTTTCCTCCATCTTGAAAAAATATCTTTAGCGATAGAATAATCGTGCAGTTTTGCAATCGAACTGTATTCGTAAATTACTGTTACCATAATAAAAAAGTGCCATCCTATGAAAAACATTCCATTTCAACTATCCTTTTTCTATGCCAAAGTAACATATCTTATATTCATATACTCTCAGACAGTTTTCCTATCAGATTGTCATTTATTATTGCAATCGGTGATATGTAAAAATATAAACGAAGTTAATTTCAAGTTTTCAGATTTTAACTCATCAAATATCCCGATTCATACGAATCTGAGTGTTGGACTGATTATATTTGATTTATAGACAATTATGTGTTATATATTTAAATAAAAAAGGAGTTAGTGTTATGGGACTTGCAATCATCTTATATGTTATGGGAATTATTATGTTTACCAGTTCAGGCACTCGGCGATATCTTTCTGATATGGAATATAACAGAACGGGTAGAAGAGATACAAATTATAACTCAGCAATCAGAGCTGTTATCTCTATTATCTGCTTTATCCTTGGAACTTATATTATGATGAATCTATAAATGATAATAAATTGTTCATGATGAATGTCATAAAAAACACCACTTCGTAATCCTTTCATGGAATATACGAAGTGGTGTTTTTATTTGTTTCGATACGAAAATATCAAACTTTCTCTATATAAGTGATTTGTTATTCTTTCTAAGCACAAAGATTTTTCAAAACTTATCCAAAGACCTACCACTTCTGAAGATGTTAATAGAAACCAATCTTTTTTCGATTTTGAGTCATACTTTGTTATCAGTTTTGGAAACTTCTTTTCATCATTGAGTGATTGTTCCAACATTTCACACTTAACAAAAAATTTTTTTCACTCTATTTCATCCTATGATATATTTCTTTCTCACTCATTCATATGACATTCTTTAACGCTGGACAACATCAATTTAATTCTGTTGATTTGATTGACTTCAGAAGCTCCCGGATCATAGTCTATCGGGGTGATAGTAACATTCGGATAGTCTTTTCTGATTCTTTTGATAACTCCCTTGCCGGTAATATGGTTTGGAAGACAACCGAACGGTTGGATACAAACAATGCTTCCAACTCCCTGTTGAATCAACTCTATCATTTCTGATGTCAAAAGCCAACCTTCTCCATATTGATTTCCGAGAGATACGATAGGTTCTGCCATCTTTTCTAAGTTTTCGATATACTCAGGTTCATGAAAACGTGATTTTTTCAATCTCTTTCTAATCGGTTTTCTAAGATATTCGATGAAATCTACTCCCATCTGACTATATATCGCAGATATTTTGGATTTTGATAAAATATCACTCTTATGAACGGAATTTCTCAAACAATACATCAGAAAATCGGTTAAATCAGGCATAACAACTTCACATCCTTCTTTTTCCAATATATCTTGCAAATTATTATTGGCTTCCGGTAAATATTTGACAAGTATTTCACCGACAATTCCAACTTTAATTAACTTCTTATCATGGACTTCAATCTTTTCAAACGCATCCACTATCTCGTTTACAAGTGCCTTATATCCGCTCATATTCGGTTTTACAACAAACTTCTTACATTTCTCAATATAGTAAGATTTTAATTGATCCGCTTCCCCTTCCTTTTTTTCATAAGGTTTTACAGCATTTCTCAATCTCATTAACAGGTCTCCCAGAAGAATTCCTCCAAGTCCTTTTTTCAGTAAATCTAATGAAATTTGAAAACCTGGATTCTTTTCGATTCCTTGTGCTGAAATTGCTATGACAGGAATCTGCTCCATTCCTCTGTCTTTTAATGCCCTTCTGATAAAACCTGCATAATTGGAAGCTCTGCAGGCTCCTCCCGTTTGAGTCATAAGAAGTGCTAATTTGTTGACATCATATTTTCCGGAAGAGATTGCATCCATCATTTGACCAACTACAATAATGGAAGGGTAGCAAGCATCATTGTTGACATACTTCAATCCCTCTTCCACAACTTGTGAATTTACATTCGGCAAAAATTCAATTCGATACCCTTCACTTTTCAATGCTCCCTCTAATATCTCAAAATGGTCTTTTGCCATCTGTGGACAAAGTATGGTGTATTCACGTTTCATCTCTTTGGTAAACGGTATATTCAAATTATCCAAACGATATTCTTCTTTTGGAACAAACTTTCTATCTTCCAGTGCCTGCATCAGAGATCTCAAACGGATTTTAATAGCACCTAAATTTGAAACCTCATCGATTTTAATGACAGTGTATATTTTGCCGTTGGCATTTAGAATTTCATTAACTTGATCTGTCGTAACTGCATCCAGACCACATCCAAAGGAGTTTAACTGTACCATTTCAAGGTCTTTTCTCTTCCCGACAAATTCTGCTGCACGATAAAGTCTTGAATGATAAACCCATTGGTCCAAAACTCTCAGCTCTTGTGAAATCTCATAGTTTTTTACTAGAGAATCCTCTGAAATCACAGCATAGCCAAGTGAAGTAATCAACCCCGGTATTCCATGGTTCACTTCAGGATCGATATGATAAGGTCTTCCTGCCAATACAATTGCCTTTATCTGATTTTCTTCAATATACTCTAATGCTCTTTTTCCTTCTTTTGCTACATCTTCTCGGTATTTTTCCAGTTCTCGATAAGCAGAAGAAACTGCTGATTTGATTCTCTCTTTGCTGATTCCTTTCTTTCCAAACACTTCAAACAGTCTTTTTGTCAATCCCTTCTGTGAGTCAAAAGAAAGAAACGGATTCAAATATTCTATTCCTTTTTCTTCTATGGAATCAACATTATTCTTAATCACTTCAGGATAACCTGCCACAACAGGACAATTTAAGTGATTTTGACTTTTTTCATACTCCTTCTTTTCATAGAAAACGGAAGGATAGAAAATAAGATTCACTCCTCGTTCCACCAAGGATTCAATATGCCCATGTACCATTTTTGCCGGATAACAACAAGTTTCCGAAGTGATGGATGCAATTCCTTTTTCATAGGTATTTCTTGTAGTATCTTCAGAGAGGACAACAGAAAAACCCAGGTCTGTAAAGAATCGGAACCAAAAAGGATAGTTTTCATACATATTCAAAACTCTCGGTAATCCGACACTTCCCATCGGTGCAAGTTCCAATGGAAGAGGCTCATAATCGAATACCCTCTTATATTTGTAATCATAGAGGTTCGGTAGTGTTTTAATCTTCTTTTTCACTCCCAATCCTCTTTCACATCGATTACCTGTAATATATCTGGAACCGTCAGAAAAAATATTGACTGTCAAAGCACAGTTGTTAGAGCAAAGACCACATCTTGCATTTGTTTGTTTATAAGAAAAGTTTTCCAACTGTTCTAAAGTAAATAAGGTCGATTTTTCGTGTTGTCTTTTTTTGGCAATCAAAGCCATACCGAACGCACCCATTAGACCGGAGATAGATGGTCTTATCGCAGTTTTACCGGAAATTTTTTCAAATGCCCTCAAAATTCCGTCTCCGTAAAAAGTACCTCCCTGAACAACGACTTTGGTACCCAATTTACTTGGATCTCTTAATTTAATTACTTTTTGAAGTGCATTTTTGATGACGGAATAGCACAGTCCTGCTGCAATATCTTTCGAGCTTGCTCCCTCTTTCTGTGCCTGTTTTACTTTGGAATTCATAAAAACGGTACATCTTGAACCCAAATCAACCGGTCTTTCCGCTTGCAGTGCAGCATTTTGGAAATCTTCGACCGTCATACCCAGTGACTTGGCAAAGGTTTCAATAAAAGAACCGCAACCGGAAGAACACGCTTCATTCAACTGAATGGAGTCGATGATTCCATCCGTAATGTGCATCGCCTTCATATCTTGCCCGCCGATATCCAAAATAAAATCGACATCCGGTTCAAAATATTTTGCTGCTGTATAGTGGGCAATCGTTTCAACCTCACCGACATCAATCCCTATCGCCGCTCTTAGAAAATCTTCCCCATAACCTGTAATACCTGATGATGCAATCCAAGCACCTTCCGGCAACTTATCATAAATATCCTTCAGAACTTCAATCGCTATCTCAAGCGGATTACCGTTATTATTTGAATAGTGAGAATACAGAATCTTGGAATCATCATCCAACAACACTAATTTTGAAGTTGTCGATCCGGCATCAATTCCCAAATAACAGGGACCACGATAAGTCTCAATACTGTTCTTTTGAACTTTCACATCCTTATGACTATCTCTGAAAGAGTCTATTTCTTCCTGTGAAGTAAAGAGAGGATCTAATGTTTGACTTTCATCTATCTCCAACAGGATTTCTCCGTTTATCTTTTTCATCAATTCAAAAAAAGTTGTCTTTTCACAGAATTTTGATGCCAAACAAGCGCCTAAAGCCACATAAAGCTGTGAATTATCCGGAACAATAAAAGTGTTTTTATCCTGTCCGATTGTCTCTTCAAATCTCACTCTTAACTCGCTTAAAAAATGAAGAGGACCTCCAAGCAACGCAATGTTTCCTTTTATCGGTCTTCCGCATGCCAAATTAGAAATTGTCTGATTCACAACAGATTGAAAAACAGAGGCTGAAATGTCCTCCTTCGATGCTCCTTGGTTCATAAGAGCTTGAATATCTGTCTTTGCAAACACCCCACATCTGGAAGCAATCGGATAAATCTTATGATAGTTCTTTGCTCTTTCATTCAATGTTCCGGCATCCAATTCCATCAAAGAAGCCATCTGATCGATAAAAGCGCCGGTTCCTCCCGCACAGATTGAATTCATTCTCTGTTCAATATTTCCGGACAGATAAGTTATTTTTGAATCTTCTCCCCCAAGCTCAATTGCAACATCCGTTTCGGGAATATATTCTCTTATCGCCTTTGTTCCTGCAATAACCTCCTGCACAAAGTGTATCCCGAAATATTTTTCGACAAACATACCTCCGCTGCCTGTAACGGCAATCGTGATATCCAAATTACCGAATTTATCATATACCTCTTTCAAGATATTCTTAACTGTTTCAACTACATCAGACTTGTGTCTTCTGTATACTTCATGTAGCACTTCTCCGGTATCATCCATTAAGACTAATTTTACTGTGGTTGATCCTACATCTAAGCCCAAATGAAATAACATAATTTCCCTTCTTTCTCATAGGAAGATAACTGATTTACAAGGCAATTATATCACAAACCGTTCACAAAAATATGATTTATTTTACTTTTTTATTTACAAAATTTAGTGATAGAAATCATTCATATCAGGAAGTATTTTGCAGTGTATGATCAAGTATATTTTTGATATAAAATACTGCGAAAATCTATTTGTTTTAAAACACATAGAGATAATAAAACATTCAAAATAAAGATTTTATATTGTTTCTGAATTTCCATCTCTCAATTATAAAAACACTTTCTGTCAATTATATATCAAAAATATAAAAAAACTGATGTGAAAAGTTACAGTGTAACCTTCACATCAGTCTGATATTCTTAACTAAACCATCAAATCAAAGATTTATTTTGATAAATATTCAATAATTTGATTTGCTAAAGATTTTGCAATTTTTTCTTGAGCTTCATAAGAACCTGCTCCGATATGGCAAGTAATGATGCAGTTATCCAATTCAAACAATTTATGGTCAGGTGCAGGTGGTTCTACTTCCACAACATCAAGTCCTGCTCCTGCAAGATGTCCTGATTTTAATGCATCATACAATGCATCTTCATCTACAAGTCCGCCTCTTCCAAGGTTGAATAAGAAACTTCCTTCTTTCATCATATCCAATTGTTTTTTGCCAATCATATGTTTTGTTTCAGGTGTCAAAGGCATATGAATAGATAAAATATCAGCTGTTTGCAACACTTCGTCCAAACTCATCAATTTTACACCGATTTTATCAGCCACTTCTTGTGGAAGGTATGGGTCATATCCGATTACGTTACATCCGAATCCTTGACAAAGTTGTGCAACACGACTTCCGATTCTTCCGACAGCTAAGATACCAACTGTTTTTTCTGTCAGTAGGTTTCCTGTGAATCCCATTTTATCCCATTTACCTTGTTTTACCGCATTGTTTGCAGGGTTTACTTTTCTCATAACAGTAAGCATCAATGTCAATGCCAATTCTGCAACGGAATCAATACTTCCGTCTTTTACATTGAATACTTTGATACCTTTTTCTTCTGCATATTTTGTATCAATATGGTTAAGACCGATTCCTGCCATTCCGATTACTTTTAATTTTACTCCGGCATCAATCATATCTTTTTGAACCGGTGTATCGGAACGAACGATTAAGATTTCATAATCCTTTACCATCGCTTTTACTTCATCTAAGCTTTTTCCGTAAGCCAAAGTTACATCATAATGTTGTTTTAGAATATCCACTCCTGATGGATGTACTAATTCAGTAATTAAACATTTCATCTCAAAATTCCTCCTATTTTTTATGTAACACAATAATTAACCTATCCATATCATTGTATCACATATTTATTTTCTGTCAATTATGATTCCCTCTGTTTTTATCATCATAGATTTGAGATAATAAAACATATGTGAAAAAAAGTTTTTGAAGATAAGCTATTGTTAAATACGAACCGGTAATACCAAGTAAGTATAGTCTGTTTCGAATTCCGGTTTAATAATACAAGGACTCACATTCGTATTGAAGTTCATGTAAATGTATTCATCTTCCATTACTTTCAAAGAATCTAAGAAAAATCGGATATTAAATGCAATTTCCAAATTTTTTCCTTCTAATTCCACATCCAAAATTTCTTCCAAATTTCCGACTTCATTGTCATGTGCGGTAATAAGAAGCTCATCATTTTGGATACGAAGTTTTACCAAATAATTCTTAGAAACCAGGGTAGCACGATCCAATGCATCAATAAATTTTTGACGGTTTACTTTAATTTTAGTAGAAAATTCTTTCGGAATAATTTCTTCGTATTTTGAAAATTCCCCTTGAATCAACTGTGTATTTACAAGAGTTCTTCCGAATAAGAAACTGGCATGTCTGTCTTCGATTCCGATTTTCACATCTTCTTCCATCGTTTGACAAAGTCTCATAATTTCAACCATTGTTTTTCCCGGAATAATCATACTTCGTGAACCGACAGAAGATTTCAGTTCACATTTTTTGTATGCCAAACGGAATCCGTCCAATGCAATCACATTCATTTGATTATCTTCCAGTTCTACCAACTCTCCCATAAAAACAGGTTTTGTTTCATCTGTTGTAACAGCAAAATGTGTTTTCTTAATCATCTCTTCCAAAATCGCAGGATGAATATTTTGATAAACTGCCTCTTCCAACTCGTCAACTGTCGGAAAACCGTTATCCAACATCTCTTTGATGGTGAATTTCAGTTTTTGACATTGTAACAAAACATTTCCGTCTTTGATAGAAACAGTCACTTCTTCATTCGGTAATTTTCGAATAATATCTGACAGAATTTTCGCATCAATAACTGATTTTCCTTCTGTTTCAACAGAAGCATCAATGGAGGTTCTAATTCCAATCTCCAAATTGTTTCCTGTGATAGTCAATTCATTTTCATACGCTTCTAAATAAAATCCTTTTAAAATATCAAGAGGAGTTTTACTAATAATTGCTTTTGATGCAATTGCCAGTGCATCAGAAAACTCTCTTTGGTTTACGGTAAATTTCATCATACAATCTCCTTTTATTCAGTGAATTCTTTATTTAGTATTATACACAAAAAAAAGAAATCTGTGTTACTTAATTTTTTGTAGAGCGAATTGTGATGAAGTTCTGTCTAAATATAAATAATAACAGATTACAGTAGTAATAGTAGAGAGTGTGAATATGTGGATAACTCACACAAATAATTGTTTTATAGGAGTTGGATTTTTGAAAAAGTATGTGGATAAAAAACAGAACATAAAAATAAAATGTGGATAATCAAATCACAACGGAAAAAATGTACTTTTAATAAAATATTGGAATTTCAAGCAATAAAAAAAATAACAAAGAAAGAAAAAAATAAAAATTTTTTTAGAAAACAATCTTTCTTTTTCTCTCACTTTGTTATTTAAATAACAAAAAAAGTTATCTCATGAATTATGCATTTTGAATATCTTTTTTTAGATTTTCAATCAGTTCTTTTGTTTTTTCATCTATTTTGATATCACTTGTAATCTTATCACATGCGTGCATTACGGTAGTATGGTCTCTTCCTCCGAATTCCGTTCCGATTTTAGGAAGTGACAAGCCTGTCAATTCACGACAGAGGTACATTGCGATTTGTCGCGGATAAGCAATCTCTCGCTTACGACCTTTTGAAGAAAAATCATCTACCTGAATCGAGAAGGATTCCGCAACTTTTTCTTTGATAAATGTCGGAGTGATTTCAACATGTTGTTTACTTTGAAAAATATTTTTTAATGCTTCTTGAGAAAGTTCCGGTGTAATTTCACGTTTTGTAAGATCGGAGTAAGCAAAAATTCTTGTCAAAGCACCTTCCAACTCACGAATATTCGATTTGATATTTTTTGCGATATATTCAAATACGAGATCGGGAACATGATGTTTTTCTTCTTGTGCTTTTTTTCTTAAAATAGCAATCCTTGTTTCATAATCCGGCGGTTGAATATCTACAATCAGTCCCATTTCAAATCTTGAGCGCAGACGATCAGCAAGCATCGGAATTTCTTTCGGTGCACGATCGCTTGAAATAATAATTTGTTTATCCGCTCCGTGCAATGTATTGAATGTATGGAAAAATTCTTCCTGTGTTCTTTCTTTTTCCGAAATGAATTGAATATCATCAATCAGAAGAATATCAACATCTTTTCGATATTTATTTCGGAATTCTTCATTTGTGTCATCTTTAATAGAGTTAATCAATTCGTTTGTAAAGGTTTCAGAAGAAAGATACAAAATTTTTACATCCTTATTTTGAGACAACACGTGGTTTCCGATGGCATGCATCAAGTGAGTTTTTCCAAGTCCTACTCCTCCGTAAATAAACAACGGATTGTAAGAATGTGCCGGGTCATTAGCGACAGCAACACATGCGGAGTGTGCAAGTACATTGTTGTTTCCTACAACAAAGCTGTCAAAAGTATACTTTGGAATCAAGGTAATATTTTTTTGATAGATATCTTTTTTCTCTTCTTTCGGTTCCGAATTCAAATCGTCAAGTGACAGAATCAGTTGAATTGACAGAGAGGAGTTTGATTTTTTTTCTAAGATACCGTTCAAAATATCTAAGTATTCTCTTTCTATCATTTCTAAGATAATCTGGTTTGTAGCAAACAAAACCAACTTATCGTTTTTTATCATGATAGGTTCCAATCGGTCAATGAAAGTTTTGTATATATTTGTTGTTTTTGCAGAAACTGTGGCAGCAAATTCCTGCTTGACTGCTTCCCATAATTCTTGTGCGTTCATAACTTACCCTCCTGAACTATTTTTTACTTTTTTGAGGGATTATCCACAAAAAAATTAAACCGGTCAGAATAAAATATTTTGAAAAAGTATGTTTATAATTTTGTGTATAAGTAATAAAAAAAAGTAAAATTCTGTAGATAACATAAAATTTGAAAAAAGTAAAAAAAATATGAAGATATTGTGGATAACTTCCGAAAATTGGATAATTATTTATGTTTATGATTGAAAATAAGCCTTTATCCACAAAGTTATGAACAGAATGTGGATAAAAGGATAACTTTTTAGAAGTTATTAACAAGCAAAAATAATATACCAAAAGATAACAAAAACTTCAACAAAATATGTGGATAAAAAATAAATAATATTCACATCGAAAATAAAAATCCTGTTTATCTTTATTAGTATGATAAAAAAATAACAAATAAAAATTCTTGATTTCTGATTTGGAAAAGGTTAATATTATCATTGGTTGACTTGATGAAAGAGAAAATAGGAGAAAACTCATTTTATTTTTTATCATAAATTGTAATCAGAATAGAAAAAAGATTAAATAAAAGGGGGAAAAGATGAATACAACAGGCACATCTTTGAAAAAATTAGTGTTAAAGGCTCTATTTATTGCTTTGGTTACCGTGAGTACGATGATTATTCAAATTCCGGTGCCAATGACGGAAGGATACATACATTTTGGAGACAGTATGATATTTTTGATTGCGGTTTTCTTCGGAAGAAGAAACGGAGCAATTGCAGGTGGAATCGGATCTATGTTTGCGGATATTTTTTCCGGTTACGGACATTGGGCACCGTTTACTTTTGTAATCAAAGGATTGATGGGTTTTGTAGTAGGATACTGTTCGAAATATGAATCTAAAGAACAAAAATTCTTTTCTGTCGGAACAATCCTCGGTGTGTTGGCAGGCTTTGTTGTGATGGTGGGAGGATATTTGATTGGAGGAACCATTCTGAAGGGAAGTTTTGCCGTGGCATTAACATCTGTTCCGTCTAACTGTATGCAGGGACTTATGGGAGTAGTGTTGTTCTTTATTGTAGGAAAAGCATTGGATAAAATACAAATTACAAAATATACATTGTAGTCATATGAAAAATTTTGCGATAAAAAATTCATGATAGAAAAAATATGATTGAATGATAATAAAAAAAATCGATACAAAAAGGAAATTCCTTTCGTTATCGATTTTTTTTGACGAAATATATGAAATAGAAAAGACGATGATTGATAATGTGAACTTATTTTATGAAGAACAAACAGAATTTATCTTTTGATTTTTCCAAAAATATAGTAAAGTGATAGTTGATACCGAAACCATACAAAACACAGATACCATTTTAGAAAATTGACAGTATGATTTATAAATTTTACCAATGAATGATTTCGTATATGATTTATGATAAGAGAAGTTTCATAAATAAATTTCATGCGGTATGTTTGAGATAGATATGGAAGAAAAGGAGTCATAACCATGAAAAAAAAGATAACAGTAGAGGGATTTGAAATAGGTACGAAAGAAAATCATCAGGCATTGACGGGAGTTTCTGTTATTCTTGCAAAAGAAGGAGCAACTGCAGGTTGTTGTGTCAAAGGTTCCGCTCCCGGAACAAGGGAAACTGATTTGTTAAAATCGGAAAAAACAGTAGAGCAAGTACATAGTATTGTATTGTCGGGAGGTTCCGCATTCGGTTTGGAAAGTACTTGCGGAGTGATGAATTATTTGGAAGAGATGGGAGTCGGATTTGATGTCGGAGTTGCAAAAGTTCCGATTGTTTGCGGAGCGGTTTTGTTTGATTTAGCAGTAGGAGACCCTAATATCCGTCCGGATAAAGAGATGGGATATCTTGCGGCAAAAAAAGCATCCACTGAGATTTTTATCGGGAACAGCGGAGCAGGTTGTGGTGCAACAGTCGGAAAACTGCGTGGATTTGATACCGTGATGAAAGGTGGAACGGGATATGTAGAGATATGTCTTGAAAGAGGATTGAAGGTAGGTGCCTATGTGTGTGTGAATGCCTGCGGCGAAGTTTATGAAGGAGAAACAATATTGGCAGGTGCATTGAACGATGATAAAACAGAAATCATCTCTTCCCATCAGCTGATGTTAGAAGGAGCAGAAAGGGACTTATCAGGAAAAAACACTACCATCGGATGTATTTTAACCAATGCAAAACTAACTAAAACAGAGTGTAACAAAGTAGCCGAAGTAGCACATAACGGATATGCACTGTCCATTCGACCGATTCATACGAGTATGGACGGAGATACCATCTTTACACTCGCATCCGGAATTGCAGAAGCTAATCTTGATACCGTTTGTTATCTCGCGCAGGAGGCAATGAAACTTGCAGTCATAGATGCAATCAAATCGGCAGAATCGGTGCAAAATATTCCGTCTTATCGCAGCACTTACTCCATATCAGAATAAAGTAAGGAACTCACTATGAATATTACAATTGTAGAACCGAAGCAAAAAAGAAACTCTTTCTATCAGAAAGCCATAGAAGAGTATGAAAAGAGATTAACAAGATATGTGAAACTGAAAAAAGTCCATCAATTAGATAAAAAATGGCAGAATAAAGAAGGTTGTATCGTTTTGAAGATAGAAATAGGTACAGACACCGTTTCTTCAGAAGAATTAGCAGAAAAGATAGCGGAGTATACGGTGTCAGGCAACAGTCATCTTGTTTTTTGCTTAGAGGAAGTAGCACAGAAGGAGGCACAAGAAATGGTACCGCTTTCTTTTTGCAGTCTACCGATTTCGAAAGAGATGAAAAGTGTGTTACTGAGAGAACAGCTCTATCGTGCCTATCGTATTTTGAACCATGAGCCGTATCATAAATAAGGTGAAGTATCTGATAAAAGGTAGTATGGATTGACTTTTGAAAGTGATGTATTGGTAGAAAAAAAGTCTTTTTTGTCCATCAAATCAAATAGTAACATTGAGAGAAAAGCAGGGTCGAATCGGATTTATGAATGGAATCATGATGAATGAAAGAATAGAGTGAAACATAAAAAACAAGTAACATTTTTGATGTTTCACGTGAAACATTTTTTAAGACATTGATGTTTCAATGTCTTTTTTTTGTATAAAGAAAACCACGCGATGGTCGCGTGGTTCAAAAGAGCTTAAGCGG
>ERZ773008.354-NODE-354-length-32815-cov-20.881685_pt1 | contig 32815 bp, 26 predicted proteins | sample MGYA00580664_ERZ773008 | MGnify/ENA primary metagenome ERZ773008 (study PRJEB29015, sample SAMEA2738016) | human oral metagenome | biome: human oral; feature: human-associated habitat; material: dental | place: China | collected 2048 ...
TCGACAATCCAAAGACAATTGAGAGGCTAGGACTTTTGTCCCAGCCTCTTTTTATGGTCAAACTGCATTTTTGGAATTCTTTTAAATCTGATAAAGTTGATGTTAAAAAATTTATATCCAAAAGCAAAATGTTCATGGCTATTGCCTTGTTTCTTGCCCACATGTTGTGCTAAAATGTTGCTATAAGGTCTTTGGGAGAGAAATGATGATCAAACAAAAAGAACAAATTTCTGATACGAAAAAAGAATTTAATTTTATATCCAGCTCTATTATTTCCCAAGTGTTCAGGGGGATTCTGGTAGGCATTTTTGCTGGACTAGTAGTGGGAGCATTTCGTTTTTTGATTGAGAAAAGTTTTCACTTGATTCAGGCGGCTTATGTGAGGGGCAGGAGTGAGTGGCTTTGGCTAGTAGCCTTGCTTTTCTTGTATGCTTTCATTGTCTTTACTAATGCTAGATTGGTAGCTACAGAAAAGGATATAAAGGGTTCAGGGATTCCACAAGTTGAGGCCGAGTTGAAAGGCTTGATGTCACTTTCTTGGTGGAGCATTCTCTGGAAAAAATTCTTAGTTGGTATTTTAGCGATTTCCAGTGGCTTGATGCTGGGACGTGAGGGACCGAGTATTCAGCTAGGAGCGATGAGTGGCAAAGGTATCTCCAAGTGGCTGAACTTGAGTCCGGTAGAGGAACGAACCTTGATTGCCAGTGGTGCGGCTGCGGGCTTGGCTGCGGCTTTTAATGCGCCAATTGCAGGTTTGCTCTTTGTTGTTGAGGAAGTGTACCATCATTTCTCCCGCTTCTTTTGGGTTTCAACCTTGGCTGCAAGTTTGGTGGCGAATTTTATTTCGCTGTCTATATTTGGCCTGACTCCTGTTTTGGATATGCCGGATAATATTCCTTTCATGGGGCTGAATCAGTACTGGATCTATATCTTGATGGGCCTGTTTTTAGGCTTGGCTGGCTTTCTCTACGAAAAAGCAGTTCTTAATATTCATTTGGTTTATGAAGCCCTAGGAAAATTTTTTAGAATACCAAAAGCTTACTATCCGATTTTTGCCTTTGTTTTAATCGTTCCGATTGGCTATTCTCTGCCTCATTTGCTGGGCGGTGGGAACCAGCTGATTCTGTCTTTGACGAGTGCACATTACACAGTTGGAAGCTTGATTTTCTTTTTCATACTCCGTTTTGTATGGAGCATGATTAGTTATGGCAGCGGCCTTCCTGGTGGTATTTTCCTGCCCATTCTGGCTTTAGGTTCTTTACTAGGCGCAGCAATTGGAGCCCTTTGTGTAGAAGCCGGTTTCATCACGCAGGAACAATTTCCAATTTTTATCATCTTGGGAATGAGTGGGTATTTTGGCGCCATTTCCAAAGCTCCGCTGACAGCTATGATTCTCGTGACGGAGATGGTGGGAGATATTCGAAACCTCATGCCACTGGGCTTGGTTACACTGATGGCTTATATTGCTATGGATCTGCTAAAGGGAGCTCCTGTCTATGAAGCCATGCTTGAAAAAATGCTGCCAGATCGGATTGAAGATGACGGAGAGACAACCTTGATTGAAATTCCTGTTTCAGAAAAGATCGCAGGTCGGCAGGTGCATGAGTTGGAGCTGCCACATGGTGTTTTAATCACGATGAATATCCATAAGGGCAGGACTCAGACGGTCAACGGAGCCAGTCGTCTCTATCTAGGAGATACGATTTATGTAGTCCTTAAGAAGTCAGAAATTGGCAAAATTAAGGATATCTTGCTTTGAAATGCTCATTTTATGCTCAGAAAGGAAAGTTTTATTATAATTATCTGACAATTTATTGAAATATGAGAAATAAATTGTTATAATTTATATGAATTTGCCCCTTTTAGGGAAAATAAAGGAGTCAAGATGAAAAAACTTGGAATTGTCTTATTGTCAACAGCTATTTTACTGACTGGCTGTGCTGCTAATCAAAAATCGAATACAAGTGCCAGCAGTTCGGAAGCTAAAACAAGCCTATCGGCCTCTGACCAGAAAGCTTTGGATAAGGCAACAGCAGAGTATAAAGCCTTTGTACAGAAAGAAATTGATCAATTATTGACGGATACGGAGAAATTCAGAGATACGCTCAAAGAAGGCAAGCTTGATGAAGCCAAGAAAATGTATCCGCTAATTCGCATGAGCTACGAGCGTTCAGAGCCGATTGCCGAAAGCTTCGGAGAGTCTGATGTGAAAATTGACTTCCGCTTAGCTGACTATGTGGATGAAAATAAGACCGAAGAAGGCTGGTCAGGCTTCCACCGGATTGAAAAAATTCTGTGGGAAAGCAATACAACGGCTGGTACAGAGAAATATGCAGACCAGTTGGTCAATGACATCAAAGAATTAAAGGCTAAAATCGCGACTGTTGAGGTTACGCCAGATATCATGCTGACTGGTGCAGTCGATCTCCTTAACGAAGTGGCGACCAGCAAGATTACTGGTGAGGAAGAAATCTTTTCACATACGGATTTGTATGATTTCCGCGCTAATATTCAAGGGGCAGAAAAGATTTTCGAACTCTTTAAACCTTTGATTGAGAAGAAAGATGAAAAACTGGTAAAAAGTATAGAAACTGAGTTCAAGAATGTTAATAGTTTGTTAGACAAGCACATGACGGATTCTAAGAATTATAAACTTTATACCGAATTGAGCAAGGAAGATACTAAAGAGCTAGGAGAAGCTGTCACAAAACTGGGCGAGCCTCTCTCGCAAATGGGTATCATCCTAGATGGGAAGTAAGAAGATGACCAAGGACGAAAAATGGTTTAATAAAAAAATGGATCGTCGGGAATTTCTTAAAAAAGCAGGGATTGGAGGCGCAGGCTTAGCACTTGGTGTCTCCAGTGCATCTGCTTTTTTCGCTAATCAAGCGAAAGAAGTCAAAAAATTAGCTGACGGTGATGAAGAAATCAGTTTTTACGGTGAGCATCAAGCTGGCATCACAACAGCCATGCAAAAGAATATCTATTTTGTCATCCTGGACTTGCATACGACGGATAAAGAGACCATTATCCAGATGTTCAAGGACTGGACCGCTTACAGTGAAAAGTTGGTCAATGGGGAGCTAGTCAAAAAAGATGGTTCTAATGCCCTCTTGCCGCCTACGGATACTGGAGAAACGGTCGGACTCAACCCTTACCGACTGACCTTGACCTTTGGCGTCTCCGCCTCTTTCCTGAAAAAAATGGGCTTGGAGAATAAAAAGCCCAAGGAATTTCGCGACCTGCCTCCTTTCCCTAAGGAACAACTAAAAGAGAAATATACTGGTGGGGATATTGTCATTCAAGCTTGTGCAGATGATGAGCAGGTGGCTTTTCATGCTGTTCGCAATCTGGTTCGTAAAGCGCGAAATGCTGTTACTATGAAATGGAGCCAAGCTGGCTTTGCTGCTATAGGCGATCGTATGTCTACTCCCCGCAATCTATTTGGTTTTAAAGACGGCACGGCCAATGTCACCAAGGAGAAAGATTTTGACAAGGTGGTTTGGTGTGACAGCAAGGACTGGATGAAGGGGGGCTCTTATATGGCTGTCCGTCGGATCCAGATGTTTCTTGAGACTTGGGATCGGACCAATTTGCAAGAGCAAGAAAATACCTTTGGTCGTTATAAGGAGAGCGGAGCGCCCTTTGGCAAGAAGAATGAATTTGACGAGGTAGACTTGGACTTGCTTCCAGTTGATGCACATGTGCGACTAGCAAAAGAGGTCGACAAGCCTCTCTATCGTCGTTCCTATTCTTATTCAGATGGTATTGATGAAACAACGGGTCAATTTGATACAGGCCTCCTTTTTATCTCTTTCCAAAAGGATCCTGACAGCTTTATCAAGGTGCAGACCAATCTTGGAGCACAGGATAAGATGAATGAATATATCACCCATGTGGGCAGTGGCTTGTTTGCTTGCTTCGGCGGTGTCAAAGAAGGAGAATATCTTGGTCAGAAATTATTTGAATAAGATCTTGTTTTTACTTTTGGCGCTCGTACTCCTAGCTCAGCCTGTATCGGCTGAGGATTCTTATAGCAGTCTCTTTATCAAGATTACGGATGCCAGTACCGCCGTTCAAAAGGGCGACCAAGCTAGTGCCAAAGAGTTGCTGAAGGAAATCCAGACTGAATTTGCGGCTTTAAGCAACCATGACTCAGCTGCAGGGAAAGAAGTCAGCAAGGCATTGACTATCTCAGGCGATGTAACAGAGGACAAGCTGACCAAGGTTTCAGCTGCTCTTTTGGCTTTTGAAAAGGAGCAGAATCCTGTTGATCTTGAGGCGGAAAAAACCAAGCTGGTCAATAAACTAGAATCAAAATTTCAAGCTCTTCAGGCAGCGATTAAGAGTAAGGATCTTGAAAAGACTCGTGAAGCCTATAAAAAAATGAATTCGACTTGGACCGCCAATGAAGGCGTGGTACGGGATCATAGCACAGCTCATTATGGCAAGGTGGAAACGGCCATTTCCTTTTTACGGAGTGCCATCGAGACAGAGCCAACGGATTTTGAAGCTATTCAAACTTCCTATGATGACCTGACGGCAGCGATTGATAGCTTTGTCAAGGGAGAAGAGGCGTCTGCTAGCAGTGAGAATCTTACACTGGCAGACGGTATTGGCCTTCTGAAAAAGGCTCTGCTTGCTTTCCAAAAAGGAGACGAAAAGCAGGGCAAGGCTGCGATGAAGAAATTTATCACGATTTGGCCAAGCGTTGAAGGAGATGTCAGCACTAAAAATCCTTCCCTCTATACCAAAGTAGAAAGCCAGTCGCCTGTCATCATGGTGAAGGGTAAGGACAAGGAGTATCAAGACCAGCTAGAGTCTTTGATTAGTGAGCTAGAACAGATTGACACCAGCGGGTCTTATACTTTCTTTGATGCCATGCTGATTTTGCTGCGTGAGGGCGTTGAGGCTCTCTTGATTGTGATGGCACTTGTCACGACGCTCAAGGCCTCCAAGATGAAAAAAGGCCTTAAATGGGTCTATACTGGTGCTGGCTTGGGCGTACTAGCCAGTGCGGCCATTGCTATTTTGCTGCAGACTCTTTTTCCAGCTGTCGCCTCTGGCTCCAATCGTGAAATTATTGAGGGGGCAGTGGGGATTTTTGCGGTTGTTATGATGATTTTGGTCGGCATTTGGCTCCACAGTAAGTCCTCTGTCAAGAAATGGAATGACTTCATGGAAAGTCAGATGCAGGCAGTGACAGCCAGTGGTAGTTTTATTTCCATGTTTGCTCTGAGTTTCCTTGCTGTCTTCCGTGAGGGAGCAGAAACCATCTTGTTCTATGCAGGCATTTTACCGCGCATTACTGCTTTAGATTTCTTTTTAGGATTGGGACTTGCTATTTTGGTTTTAGTCTTGCTCGCAATTCTAATGACCAAGGCCAGCAGTCTCATTCGGCCTCATCGGATTTTCTTTGGTCTGACCTGGCTGATTTATGCCTTGGCCTTTAAAATGTTAGGTGTCAGCATTCATGCCCTGCAATTAACAGCTATTTTTCCTAATCACTTGCTGTCTCATCTTCCAACCATTGATTGGTTGGGGATTTATCCGAGCTTAGAAGTAGTACTAAGTCAAGCCATCTTTCTTGTCGTTGTTCTTTATGTGACCTTTAGAAATCGGCAAAAGGAGCGAGCAGATGCCTAGTAAGGAACAGACGATAGTTGAGCACTTGGCGGAATTTAGATGGCGCTTCCTTGCTGTCTTAATCTGGTTCGGTTTGATTTTTCTGCTCAGTCTACTTTTTGCAGCGGATATTTACAAATGGCTGACCGCTTCCTTTGAGCAGAAGCTGATTGTATTGGGACCAGACGACATCCTTTGGATTTATATTAGCTTGGCTAGCCTTGTGGCTTTCTCATTGACCCTGCCTTTTATGGTCTATCAGCTTTGGGAATTTATCCGCCCTGCTATGAGAAATAGTGAGGCAAAGGCAATTTTTGCTTACATACCAGCTACATTTTTCAGTTTTGTCTTGGGCTTGGCCTTTGGTTTTTACTTTGTCAGCCCCGCTATTTTGCAAGTTTTGCTTTCTTTAGGAGATGGTTTGTTTGCCGTCCAGATGACAGCGCAGAACTATCTGTCCTTTCTGTTTCACACGACCATTCCGATTGCTTGTTTGTTTGAATTGCCTGTCATTGTGGCCTTTCTGACATCAATCGGTTTGCTCAAACCGCAATTTTTGATAAAATATAGACGCTATGCCTATTTCGTTTTATTGGTATTAGCAGTTGTTTTGACGCCGGCTGATTTCATCAGTGACTTGTCAATGACAGTGCCACTGATTTTTCTGTATGAAGTTAGTATCCTACTGAGTAAAATGATTGAGAAAAGGAGAACATCGTAATGGGAATTTTAAAAGACATCGGACTACCAGGACTTATCGTTATCGTCCTAGGTGCCTTACTGATTTTTGGACCAAAACGTCTGCCAGAGCTGGGGCAGTCGATTGGAAAAATGTTTTCAGAGTTTAAAAAGGCAGTCGATGGAGGAGCAGAAGACTCCGACTCAGAAAAAGATAAGAAAGATTAAAACACGGGCAACCGTGTTTTTCTTAATTTCCGAACGTTATGAATAATATATTTAAAATATTTTACAAAACCTGTACCTTGTGATATACTTTTTCTGGAAACGTCTGGATAGATGTAGCGATGCTGAAGAGCATAGGTAGGTCATTTTTTAGTATTGATAAGGAGTTTTCTATGCTCAATGATTTTCAGGTTTTTGACTATGAAGATATTCAACTAATTCCAGCGAAATGTATTGTGAAAAGTCGCTCAGAGGCTGATACCAGTGTGAAATTCGGAAAACATACGTTTCGGATGCCGGTCGTACCGTCCAATATGCAGACGATTATTGACGAATCTGTCGCTGAAGAGCTTGCTCGAGGAGGCTATTTCTACATTATGCACCGTTTCGATGAAGCAGGTCGCAAACCATTTGTCAAACGAATGCATGAGAAAGGCCTGATTGCATCGATCTCCGTCGGTGTGAAAGACTATGAATATGACTTCGTTAGCAGTCTCAAAGATGATGCACCTGAATACATTACCATCGATATTGCGCATGGACACTCAGACAGTGTGATTAAAATGATCCAACACATTAAGAAAGAATTGCCAGCTACCTTTGTCATTGCAGGGAACGTTGGGACTCCAGAAGCCGTGCGGGAGCTGGAAAATGCTGGCGCGGATGCAACTAAAGTCGGCATTGGCCCAGGCAAGGTTTGTATTACCAAAGTCAAGACTGGATTTGGTACGGGCGGCTGGCAGTTGTCTGCGCTTCGTTGGTGTTCAAAGGTTGCCCGCAAGCCTATTATTGCGGACGGAGGGATTCGGACGCATGGCGATATTGCTAAATCGATCCGTTTCGGAGCTAGCATGGTCATGATTGGTTCGCTCTTTGCTGGCCACATTGAAAGCCCAGGTGAAACCATCGAGGTAGATGGTGATAAGTTTAAAGAATACTATGGTTCTGCCTCCGAGTATCAAAAGGGTGCTTATAAAAATGTCGAAGGCAAGAAGATTTTGCTGCCGGCCAAGGGCCACTTGCAAGATACATTAACTGAAATGGAGCAGGATTTGCAGAGTTCCATTTCCTATGCTGGCGGTCGTGATTTGCATAGCCTGACCCGCGTGGACTATGTCATCGTCAAAAATTCCATCTGGAACGGCGATGCCCATTAATTAAATAGAATAACTTATTTATCTTGCTAATGATTGGGGCAAGGTCTCTACAAGATGCCAAACATCTAACAATAAGTGAGTCTAATGACTTTCTGGTACTTTCAGTGTCAGGCTATTTGTCATTAAAAGAAAGGACTTGCTTATCGTGGCAGGTCCTTTCATCATTGAACCAAGATATGCTAAGAGGAGATACATGAAAACATTAGAAGAAAGAATTTTGAGGGATGGCAACGTTTTGGGAGAAAATATTCTCAAAGTTGACTCTTTCCTGACTCATCAGGTCGATTTTTCGCTTATGAAAGAGATCGGGCAGGTTTTTGCTGAGCATTTCAGGAATGCAGGCATTACAAAAGTTGTGACGATTGAGGCTTCAGGGATTGTACCGGCTGTCTACACGGCAGAAGCTTTGGGTGTTCCAATGATTTTTGCTAAAAAGTCTAAGAACATCACCATGACTGAAGGGATTTTAACGGCGGAAGTATATTCCTTTACCAAGCAGGTCACTTCGACTGTCTCCATCTCGGGCAAGTTTTTGGAGTCAAGTGACAAGGTTTTGGTCATTGATGATTTCTTGGCAAATGGTCAGGCAGCCAAGGGCTTGATTAAAATCATTGAAGAAGCTGGCGCTGAGGTAGCAGCTGTTGGAATCGTGATTGAGAAATCTTTCCAAGACGGTCGAAGCTTGTTAGAAGCTCAAGGACAAACAGTTCTTTCTTTGGCTCGAATTGACAGATTTGAAAATGGAAAAGTTGTATTTAGAGAGGCAGATCTATAAGATGAACTATAATGAAGAAAAACATTCACAGGCAGCCATTTTAGGTTTGCAGCATTTGTTGGCTATGTACTCGGGCTCCATCTTGGTGCCGATTATGATTGCTGGAGCTTTAGGCTATTCGGCTGAGCAGTTGACCTATCTGATTTCGACCGATATTTTTATGTGTGGTATTGCCACTCTTTTGCAGCTTCAATTAAATAAATATTTTGGTATCGGTCTGCCAGTCGTGTTGGGCGTGGCTTTCCAATCCGTTGCTCCTCTGATTATCATTGGGCAGAGCCATGGTAGTGGCGCTATGTTTGGCGCCTTGATTGCATCAGGGATTTATGTGGTTCTGATTGCTGGGATTTTCTCAAAAATCGCTAATCTGTTTCCATCAGTTGTGACTGGTTCGGTCATTACGACCATTGGCTTGACCTTGATTCCAGTTGCCATTGGCAATATGGGAAATAACGTAGACAAGCCAACCGCCCAAAGTCTGTTTCTAGCAGCTGTGACGGTTCTGATTATTCTTTTGATTAACATTTTTACCAAAGGTTTTATCAAATCCATCTCTATTTTGATTGGTTTGATTGTCGGTACGGGCATTGCTGGAGCAATGGGATTGGTGGATTTGACGCCAGTCGCACAGGCTCCGCTGGTCCATGTGCCAACCCCTTTCTATTTCGGAGCACCAAAGTTTGAATTTTCTTCTATCGTGATGATGTGTATCATTGCAACGGTTTCTCTAGTGGAGTCAACGGGTGTATACTTAGCTCTTTCTGACATTACCAAAGATAAAATTGACAGCACCCGCTTACGAAATGGTTACCGAGCAGAAGGACTTGCGGTGCTGCTGGGTGGTGTCTTCAATACCTTCCCTTACACAGGGTTTTCTCAAAATGTTGGCTTGGTCAAATTATCTGGTATCAAGACGCGGTTGCCGATTTACTATGCGGCTGGTTTCTTGATTCTTCTCGGTCTTCTGCCAAAATTCGGAGCCTTGGCTCAGATTATTCCAAGTCCAGTCCTTGGTGGTGCCATGCTGGTCATGTTTGGTTTTGTGTCCGTTCAGGGGATGCAAATCTTAGCGCGTGTTGACTTTGAGCACAGTGAGCATAATTTCCTCATTGCAGCGATTTCTATCTCAGCAGGTGTCGGACTCAATGGTAGCAGTCTTTTCAACAGCCTACCGACCAGCCTTCAGATGTTCTTCTCAAACGGAATTGTCATGGCCAGTCTGATTGCCATTGTCTTAAACGCTATCTTAAATCGCAAAAATAAATAAGAAAGAGAGTGGGACAGAAATCGGTAATCCGTTAAAATTTGATTTCGTCGTCCCACCTCCGCACAGTTGAGTAGGGCTGTAAAAGATGATGAAATCAGCGTAGTAGAGCCCACTCAACCACTGCGTCTTGCTCGACATTCCAAAGACAATTGAGAGGCTAGGACTTTTGTCCCAGCCTCTTTTGCTGTTTTTATGATTGTGTAGAAGATGAATTTGGCAACCAAGACAGGTAGAAGTCCAGCCTGTCAGAAGCCAATAAGTCCTCGTGCGAAACTCGCTGCTGGCTTCGTCCGTCTAAGTCTGCCTTTTTCACAAACTGGAAGTGGGGATAGTTATCATGGGCGTAAATATCAAGCCATTTTTGACTTTGTGGTAGGAAGAGGCGAAGGTGGTTAAAGAGCGGAATGCCTAAGTCATAGTGAGGCTTGCCAGGGCAAGTCGGATAGAGGCCCAAGGCGCTCCAGATATACCAAGCAGAGAGGCTACCATTGTCTTCGTCACCAGGAAAAGCCTGCCAACCAGCCTGAAAAGCCTCTTCTCTCAAGCTTTTGATTAGGAGACTGGTGTATTCTGGTCTGCCACTATAGCGGAAAAGATAAGGAATATGGAAACTAGGCTGATTGGAAATGGCTAGCTGGCCAAAGTGGGCATTCGCCATCTCGCTCATTTCGTGAATCTCGTAGCCGTAGCCTGTGACATCAAAATAGGGCTGGTCCTGACAGAGCCTAGTCAGATAATCGGTAAAGGCTGCCTCACCGCCCATGAGCTCTCTTAAGCCTTCGATATCATGAAAGACGCTGAGCGTATTTTGAATAGCAGAGCATTCGGCGTAATCTCGGCCCCAGCTGTAAGGAGAGAAGTCGGCTCGAAATTGTCCTTGTCGGTCCTTGGCCCGCATATAGCCCGTTTCTGAGTCAAAAAGGTTTTGATAATGGAGGGCCTGCTGGGCGTATCGCTGGGCTACTTGTTCCTCTTGGAGTTTGCTGGCTAGGCTAGCAATGCAAAAGTCGCTGTAGCTATAGTCCAGTGTATGGCTGACGCTTTCATGATAATCTGTTGGCAGGTAGCCCAAGGCTTGGTAGTCGCTAGCCCCGTGTCGGCCGTAACGTTTGGAAGGTTCTTCTTTCTCTGCTGTGTCCAGCATGGCTTGGAACAATTCCTGTTCTAGGTCAGGAATGAGATCTTTCGCAGCGGCATCCGCAATCACACCGTCAATCAAGGTGCCTGGCATCATACTCCGTTCATCAGGAGCCAGCCACTTGGGGAGATAGCCCGTTTCTTTATAGAAATTCAGAAATCCTTCTAGAAAGTCGTGATAGGTGTCGGGTGCGATAAGAGCTAGGAGAGGAAAATTGGTACGAAAACCATCCCAAAATCCAATATTAGTATAGAATTTACCAGGCTGGACAGTTTGATGGGTAAAGTCCCAATGAATTTCTTGTCCTTCAGGAGTGATTTCATAAAAGGTCTGAGGAAAGAGGAAAAGGCGGTAAAGAGTCTGGTCGAACATGCGGCGGTCAACCTTTCCCTGCTCCACAACATCAAATCGGTGGAGATAGCTTTCCCAGGCTTGCTTGGTTTGTTCTTTTACCGCATCAAAGTCGGCTTGGGGCAAATTCGTCAGGGCCTGCTCTTCCGAGATAAAGGAAGTGGCTAGGGCAAATTGCAGTTTTCCTTATTCAAAGTCTAGCACCAAGTCCTCTCCAAGGGCATGACTGGCTTGAATGGGCTGGTCAAAGCGCAGGCAGACATGCATGGTCAGAGCTTGCTTGGCTGGATTGGTTTCTTCTTTCAGACAACCTAGAAGCGTGTAGGCGTCCAGCATACGGAAATGAGCCTGAGCCTCACTGTGTAGGATAAGGCTGATAAGCTGGGCCCCTTGGCCTGTGAGACGGAAGCAGGCTCCGTAAGTAGTCGGAGTCAGTTCCGTACTGACTTGATAACGATTGGAGTGAATTTTCAAATAATGTGGCTGAAAAATGCTCTCGTCCGGTCGATAGGACGACTGGCGGTGATAGATATCAGGCTTGCTGATCTTTTCGGTGACAGGCGTGAGCAGGAGCCAAGAGAAGTCCCCAATCCAAGGACTGGGCTGGTGGGTCAGACGAATGCCTTGGAAAATGGGTAAGTCTGGTTTAAAGAACCAAGAGCCATCTGTATGGCTGCTCTGAGGAACGAAATAATTCATGCCGAATGGTGCCCCTGTATAGGGCAGGGTATTGCCGTGGGAAAAGCTATGGGAATTGTCTGTTCCATAGCGGGTATCAATCGTTTCTAGCATTGTTTTCATGGAAAATCTCCCTCAATCCAGCTTGCTTTGTCTTGATTATAACATGAATCAGGAAGCTGCGGACAAGGCAAAAATATATTATCGAAAGGCCTTTAGTTTGTGTATATATTTTAAAAACTGTTTAGCCTATACTAGAGAATGTAAACGAGTATGAAAAAGGAGAATGAATATGGTTTATTCTAAAGAAATTGTTGGGAAATGGTTGGAGTCTATCGCCCAGTTAGCTCAAGATCATCCGACTTGGGTCTCTGTTTTTGAGCGTTGCTATACGGATACCTTGGACAACACGGTCGAAATTTTAGAGGATGGGTCTACTTTTGTCTTGACAGGCGACATTCCAGCTATGTGGCTACGGGATTCAACTGCTCAGCTCAAGCCCTACCTTTTTGTAGCCAAGCAAGATCCAAAAATTCGTCAAACGATTGCGGGCTTGGTCAAACGTCAGATGACGCTGATTCTCAAAGATCCTTATGCCAATGCCTTTAATATCGCTGACAACTGGAAAGGTCACCATGAAACAGACCATACAGAGTTGTCTGGTTGGATTTGGGAGCGCAAGTACGAAGTGGACTCTCTCTGCTATCCTCTGCAGCTAGCTTATCTCTTGTGGAAAGAGACTGGGGAGACGAGTCATCTAGACGCTACCTTTGTTGCTGGAGTCAGAGAAATTCTACGAGTTTGGACGATCGAGCAGGACCACAGCCAGTCTTCTTATCGCTTTGTCCGTGATACAGATCGCAAGGAAGATACCTTGGTCAATGATGGCAAAGGACCTGATTTTGCAGTGACAGGCATGACTTGGTCAGCCTTTCGTCCAAGTGATGATGCTTGTATCTATAGCTATCTGGTACCATCTAATATGTTTGCAACGGTTGTCTTGGGCTATGTGGCAGAAATTTTTGGAAAATTGAACTTAGAGGGTGCTGAGGAGATCGTTCCGCATGCGCAGCGCCTGCAAAAGGAAATCAAGGAAGGAATTGAAAACTACGCCTATACCCAAAATGCTAAGGGTGAAAAGATTTACGCTTTTGAGGTAGACGGTCTGGGGAATGCCAGCATTATGGACGATCCGAATGTACCAAGCCTTTTAGCAGCGCCTTATCTAGGCTTTTGCTCCATTGACGACGAAGTCTACCAAGCGACACGCCGCACCATCCTGAGCCCAGAAAATCCTTACTATTATGAGGGTAAATATGCTGCAGGACTTGGTAGCTCGCACACCTTCTACCGCTATATCTGGCCGATTGCTCTATCCATTCAAGGCTTGACTACACACGATAAGGAAGAAAAACGTCGAATTTTGGACTTGCTCGTAGCCTGCGATGGTGGCACAGGTGTCATGCACGAAAGCTTCCATGTGGACGACCCGACTAAGTATTCTCGCGAATGGTTCAGCTGGGCCAACATGATGTTCTGTGAATTAGTATTAGATTATTATGATTTAAAAATTGAGGTATAGAATTAACAAGTAGAGGAACAAAAATGGAAAATATTACTGTACATATCATTTCTCACAGCCACTGGGATCGCGAGTGGTATCTCCCCTTTGAATCCCACCGTATGCAGCTGGTCGAGCTTTTTGACAATCTCTTTGATTTGTTTGAAAATGATCCAGAATTCAAAAGCTTCCACCTAGACGGGCAAACCATTGTCTTGGATGATTATTTGGAAATCCGTCCGGAAAATCGCGATAAATTGCAGCGCTACATTGATGAAGGCAAGCTGAAAATTGGACCTTTCTATATCTTGCAGGATGATTATTTGATTTCCAGCGAAGCCAATGTCCGCAACACCTTGATTGGTCAGCAGGAGTGCAAGAAATGGGGCAAGTCCACTCAGATTGGTTATTTCCCTGATACTTTTGGAAATATGGGACAAGCGCCACAGCTTCTGCAGCAATCAGGCATTCATATAGCTGCTTTCGGCCGTGGGGTTAAGCCGATCGGTTTTGACAACCAAGTCTTGGAGGACGAGCAATTCACTTCTCAGTACTCTGAAATGTACTGGCAAGGTGCCGATGGCAGTAAAGTTCTAGGCATCCTCTTTGCCAATTGGTACAGTAATGGGAATGAAATCCCAGTAGATCCAGAAGAAGCGAGAGTTTTCTGGGAGCAAAAACTGGCTGATGTGAAGAGCTATGCCTCTACCAATCAATGGCTGATGATGAACGGCTGTGACCACCAGCCAGTTCAGCGCGACCTCAGCCAAGCCATCCGAGTAGCCAATGAGCTTTATCCAGAAATCAACTTTGTGCACAGTTCTTTTGACGACTATATGCAAGCTGTGGAAGCAGCCCTGCCTGAGGAACTGTCAACAGTTCAAGGCGAATTGACCAGCCAAGAAACGGATGGTTGGTACACTTTGGCTAATACCTCTTCAGCCCGCATCTATCTGAAGCAGGCCTTCCAAGAAAACAGTAACTTGCTAGAGCAGGTGGTTGAGCCGCTGACTGTTATTACAGACGGTCACAATCACAAAGATCAGCTGACTTATGCTTGGAAGACCCTCTTGCAAAACGCTCCGCACGATAGCATTTGCGGTTGCAGTGTCGATGAAGTTCACCGCGAAATGGAGATCCGCTTCGCCAAGGTCAATCAAGTGGGCGAATTTGTCAAAGGCAACCTGCTGGAAGAATGGAAGCAAAAGCTGGATAGCCGCCAAGCTGAGAGTGACCTGCTCTTCACCGTTATCAATACTGGGCTCCATGACAAAGTAGATACGGTTTCTGTGGATGTGACCTTTGCGACCTGTGATTTTAAGGAAGCACATCCGACAGAAGCCTATCGAAGAATGGCAGAATTGACAATTCCAGACTTGATTGTTAAGGATTTGGATGGTCGTTATGTTGAAGCTAAAATCGAGGATTTGGGAGCTAATTTCCAATATGACCTACCGAAAGACCGCTTCCGTCAGGCTTATATCGCTCGTCAGTTGCGCGTGACATTGCCGACTCATCTAGCACCTCTGGCTTGGAAAACCTTCCAATTGCTTCCTGGTGCAAAAGAAGAGCATGAAAGTCTCTACCGCAATGGCGTGATTGACACTCCATTTGTGACTATCAGCTTTGATGAAAATTTGACCGTCTATGATAAGACGACCCATGAAGCCTATGAAGACTTCCTCCGCTTTGAAGATCGAGGCGATATTGGAAATGAGTATATCTACTTCCAGCCCAAAAATACAGAGCCAATCTATGCCAAACTGGCTGGCGTTAAGGTGTTGGAAAACAATGCCCGCTATACCAAGGTGGAATTAAGCCATGAATTGACCTTGCCAGTAAGCGCAGATGAACTACTGGATCGGGAACAAAAGGGCATCGTTGAGTTTATGAAGCGCTCAGCAGGTCGTTCGTCGGAATTGACAACTATGACCTTGACAACTGAGTTGACGGTCTTTGCGGACAGTCCACAATTGCGCTTTAAGACTCGCTTTACCAATACCGCTAAGGATCATCGCATCCGTGTTCTCTTTAGAACTCACAACAGCAGTAAAACCAACGATTCAGACAGTATTTACGAAGTGGTTCGCCGCAACAATCAACCGGCTGCTTCATGGGAAAATCCAGAAAATCCACAGCACCAACAAGCCTTCGTCAGTCTTTATGATGACCAAAAAGCAGTCACAGTTGCTAATAAAGGTCTAAATGAATACGAGATTTTAGGTGACGACACGATTGCTGTAACGATTCTGCGGGCAACTGGTGAGCTGGGCGACTGGGGCTACTTCCCAACGCCAGAAGCGCAGTGCTTGCGTGACTTCCAAGTCGAGTACACGGTAGAATGCCACCAACCGCAAGAGCGTTTTGCTGCTTACCGTCGGGCCAAAGCCTTTCAAACACCGTTGACAGCTCTGCAAATTTCCAAACAAGAAGGGACTGTTGCAACGGCTGGACAAGCCTTGGATCACCCTGCTTTGAACCTAGCAGAAATTTGTCCGACAGCCCTTAAAGTGGCGGAAGACGAGTCAGGTATCGTACTTCGTTACTACAATATGACCCAAGAAGAGCAAGAAGTGACAACTGCTTCCCAAACCCTAGTCAACCTTTTGGAAGAAGAGCTTCCAGAAAAGGATGGAATCTTAGGACCACAGGAAATCCGTACAGAGCTTTTGAAAAACGATTAAAAAGAGGAGGCTAGGGTAATGGACTAAATACTTGAACATTTAGTTCCTTGCCCTATTGCCTTTCAAGTTCTAGAAAACAGAGAAAGGAGAAAGAATGCTTATTGCAACAATTGACATAGGTGGCACAGGTATCAAGTTTGCGGCTATGTCTAAAGAAGGAGAGATACTGGAAAAGCAAGACATTGCTACGCCAGACAATTTAGATGACTTGCTGGCTTGGCTGGATTCTTGTCTTTCCAAGCGGGATTACCAGGGCATTGCCATGAGTGTGCCCGGGGCGGTTGACCGAGAGACAGGAGCCATTGGTGGAATTAGCGCTGTTCCTTATATTCACGGTTTTTCTTGGTATGATAAGCTGGCTCCTTATGGTTTGCCAGTCCATCTAGAGAATGATGCTAACTGTGTTGGTTTGAGTGAACTTCTGGCCCATCCAGAGCTGGAAAATGCAGCCTGTGTGGTTATTGGCACTGGGATTGGCGGAGCTATAATTATCAATGGCAAGCTTCATCGTGGTCGCCACAGTTTGGGTGGGGAGTTTGGCTATATGACAACCCTAGCGCCTGCTGAAAAACTCAATAACTGGTCGCAACTAGCATCTACAGGTAACATGGTTCAATACGTAATTGAAAAATCAGGGCAGGCAGACTGGGATGGCCGCAAGATTTACCAAGAGGCTGCGTCAGGAAATGCCCTTTGTCAAGAAGCTATCGAGCGGATGAACCGCAATCTTGCACAAGGTTTGCTCAATATCCAGTATCTCATCGATCCAGATGTGATTAGTCTGGGCGGCTCCATCAGCCAAAATCCAGACTTCATCCAAGGTGTCCGCTCAGCGATTGCTTATTATGTTGAACGTTATGAAGAGTATTCGGTGGCACCAGAAATTTTAGCATGTACCTACAAGGGGGAGGCTAATCTTTATGGTGCTTTAGTAAACTGGTTACAGGAGGAAGGCCAATGGCCACATTCTTAGGATTATCAAGCAAGCAAGAAAAGGCTCTTGCTCGTTTAGAAAAATATTTGAACTTGGGTGAGATTGAAGTCAGTCTTGTTCCTAGCTCAGCCGTCTCAATCAAGGTGGAAGGCCATCAGGGACGTTATCAAGTCAGCTATCATAAGCCTCATCAGCTCTATCGTGCTTTAGCCCTCTTATCTGCCGCTCTCAAAGCAGGGCAGGATGAGGTACAGATTGAGGAAAGAGCGGCCTATGAGGACTTGGCCTATATGGCCGACTGCTCTCGCAACGCCGTCTTGAATCTGAACTCGGCTAAGAAAATGATTGAAGTCTTGGCCTTGATGGGGTATTCCACTTTTGAACTTTACATGGAAGATACCTATGAGATAGAAGACCAGCCCTATTTTGGCTATTTCAGAGGCCGGTACACTGTTGCAGAATTGCAAGAGATTGAAGCCTATGCCGCAGATTTTGATTTGACCTTCGTGCCTTGTATTCAGACCTTGGCTCATCTGTCAGCCTTTGTCAAATGGGGTGTCAAGGAAGTGCAGGAGCTTCGAGATGTTGAGGATATTTTACTGATTGGGGAAGAAAAGGTCTACGACCTTATCGAAGGCATGTTTAAGACTATGTCCCAGCTTCGCACACGTAAGATAAATATCGGGATGGACGAAGCCCACTTGGTTGGTCTCGGACGTTATTTGATTCAGCATGGTTTCCAAAACCGTAGCCTCCTCATGTGCCAACATCTTGAGCGCGTGCTGGATATCGCTGATAAGTACGGTTTCCACTGTCAGATGTGGAGCGATATGTTCTTCAAGCTCATGTCAGCAGATGGCCAGTATGACCGTGATGTGGAAATCCCAGAGGAAACTCGAGTTTATCTAGAGCGGCTCAAAGACCGTGTGACCTTGGTTTACTGGGATTACTATCAAGATAGCGAGGAAAAATACAACCGTAACTTCCAAAATCATCACAAAATCAGTCAGGACATTGCTTTTGCTGGCGGTGCTTGGAAGTGGATTGGCTTTACACCTCACAATCATTTCAGTCGCTTGGTAGCTCTCGAAGCCAATAAGGCTTGCCGGAAGAATCATGTCAAGGAAGTGATTGTGACTGGCTGGGGAGATAATGGAGGAGAAACCTCACAGTTCTCTATCCTGCCTGCCCTGCAGATTTGGGCAGAACTAGCCTATCGAAATGATTTAGATAAATTAGCCGAGCATTTCTTGGTTAGCACAGGTCTTGATGTTGATGATTTTATGAAAGTAGACTTGGCCAATCTATTGCCAGGCTTGCCAGAAAACCTCAGCGGTATCAATCCAAATCGTTATATCCTCTATCAAGATATTCTCTGTCCTTTGCTGGAACGCCATATCCGACCTGAAGAGGACGGTCAGCATTTTGAAGCTGCCGCTCAGTCCTTGAAAGAAGTCAGCCACAAAGCTGGTGAATATAGTTATCTCTTTGAGACTCAGGCTCAGTTGAATGCGCTCTTGGCCTTGAAGATTGCCGTCACATCTGGCATTCAAGAAGCCTATCGTGCAGGAGACAAGGATCGCTTGGCAGAACTAGCTGAGAAAGATTTGCCTTTACTCTATCAAAAAGTGGAAGACTTTGCCGAGCAATTCAGTCGCCAATGGCAGCTAGAAAACAAGATTTTCGGTTTAGATACTATTGATATCCGCTTTGGAGGCTTGCTCAAGCGGATCAAACGGGCGCAGGAACGCCTGCAGCAATATACGACTGGTCAGCTTGATTCTGTAGAAGAATTAGAGCAAGAAATCTTGCCTTTCAATGACTTTTATGGAGACAAGAACTTTGCAGCCACGACAGCCAACCAGTGGCATACCATCGCTACAGCATCAACGATTTACACAACGTAATTATTTTGTTTGATCAAAATTTTCATGTCCCTACTCTACTTTTTATCTGTATATTAGATAAATAATTTGTATAGTTTTTTCTATAATTAGGAGTTTAAATGAGAATAGAAAAAGGCATATAATAGAAACATGAAAACGATATCAAAACAATAGAAAGGGAGATTTGAATGAATAAGGTTATCAAAACACTGAAAGAAAACTTTATTTTCTTGCTCATGGTCTTACCAGGAGTTGTTTGGTTTGTTTTGTTCTTCTATATACCAGTTTTAGGAAACGTCGTTGCATTTAAGAATTTTAAACTAAGTGGTGAAGGATTCATCCATAGCCTTATGAGCAGTGAATGGGTGGGATTCAATAACTTCAAGTTCTTATTTAATTCCAAGGATGCCTATACGATTACACGAAATACCATTCTTTATAATGGTGGTTTCATCATTTTAGGATTGATTTTCTCTGTCGGAATTGCCATTATCTTTAGCGAACTTCGTTCGAAAAAGATGGTAAAGATTTATCAGACAACCATGCTGTTTCCGTATTTCCTTTCTTGGGTTATTATTAGTTTCTTCGTAGATGCTTTCTTGAACCCTGGCAAGGGCTTGCTGAACAATTTATTGCACAATCCGAATATCAACTTTTATACAGTGGTCTCCTTCTGGCCAGCCTTCATCCTTTTCATTGGTATCTGGAAGGGATTAGGCTACAGTAGTATTTTGTACTATGCGAGTATCATGGGTATTGATCCGACTTACTATGAGGCAGCAACGGTAGACGGTGCTACAAAATGGCAGCGTATCCGGAATATCACATTGCCATCTTTGGCTTCTCTTATCACAGTATTGACCATTCTAGCAGTCGGAAATATCTTCCGAGCGGACTTTGGCTTGTTCTATACTGTTCCGCATAATTCAGGATCACTCTTTAGCGTAACCAACGTCTTGGATACATATGTCTATCGTGGATTGACCGGTACAGGTGATATCGGGATGGCTTCAGCTGCGGGTCTCTATCAATCAGTTGTGGGCTGTATCCTCGTGATCGTCAGCAACCTGATTGTCCGCAGAATTGATAAAGAATCTGCTCTCTTTTAGAAGGAGGAACTTATGAAATCCCCAAAAATTCAAAAAGAAAAAGTCGATAATGTGGGAATTCACTCCTTTAGCAAAAAAGCCGATTTTTTCTTTAACATCTTGATTGCCATCTTCTCGCTTTCCTGTGTGCTACCTTTCTTCTTTGTCATTATTATCTCGCTGACGGATGAAAGCAGTTTGGTTCATAATGGTTTTGCCTTTTGGCCATCACAGTTTAGTCTAGCGGGCTATGAATTCTTATTTGGCTTGAAAGATCAGCTCTTGCAGTCACTCTTTGTGACAGTAGTGATTACGGTAATAGGTACTAGTTTGAATGTTTTCTTCACAACAACTTATGCCTATGCTATCTCACGTCGCAGCTTTAAATTCAAACGCTTCTTTACCTTGTTTGCAATGGCAAGTATGCTCTTCCAAGCAGGGATGATTCCAACTTACATCGTTATGACCAACTTGCTTGGTTTAGGAGATACAGTGTGGGCTTTGATTTTGCCGCTACTGCTTAGTCCTTTCAATATCATTTTGATGAGAACCTTCTTCAAGAGAACGATCCCAGAAGCGATTATTGAATCCGCTAAGATTGATGGTGCCAGCGAGACTCGGATTTTCTTCCAAATCTGCTTGCCACTATCTCTTCCAGGTATCGCCACGATCACACTCTTCACTGCTCTCGCTTATTGGAACGATTGGTTTAACGCCCTGCTCTACATTCGCAGTGACAACTTAGTTCCCCTTCAATATTTGCTGATGAAGATTCAGCAAAATATGGACTACTTGTCTAAGAGTGCGGGAGCGAGTGCTCAGCTGGCGGGCTTGACAGGATCTCTACCTAAAGAGTCTGGTCGTATGGCCATGGTCGTAATTGCAACCTTGCCAATCGCTTGCGTCTATCCATTTTTCCAACGTTACTTTGTTAAGGGATTGACTATCGGAGGCGTCAAAGAATAAGCTGCCCCTTTAGTCTCAGAGTTTTTGCTACTAAAAACTCACATCATTAAATTTGTATATAAAAAATTAAAAGGAGATTTTTCTATGAAAAATTGGAAAAAATATGCTCTAGCTTCTGCTAGCTTCTTGGCTTTCTCAGCCCTCCTAGCAGGCTGCGGTAGTCTTACTGGTAACAACCAAAAGTCATCTAAAACTGATGATGGTAAGACGGTTATCAAAATGTACCAAATCGGTGACAAACCAGACAATTTGGACAAATTGCTCGAAAATGCTAACAAGATTATCGGCAAAGAAATCGATGCTAAGTTGGATATCGAATACATCGGTTGGGGTGACTACGAACAAAAAATGAACGTTATCACTTCATCAGGTGAAAACTACGATATCGCCTTCGCTCAAAACTATGTCATCAATGCCCAAAAAGGTGCTTATGCTGACTTGACTGAGCTTTACAAAAAAGAAGGTAAAAAACTTTACGATTCTTTAGACCCAGCTTACATCAAAGGAAACACTGTCAACGGTAAAATCTATGCTGTTCCAGTTAATGCCAATGTAACTTCTTCACAAAACTTTGCCTTCAACGGCCCACTTCTTGAAAAATATGGTATTAGCGATATTTCAAATATCCATTCTTACCAAGATTTGGAACCAGTTTTGAAAGCTGCTAAAGAAAAAGATCCAAAAGTAGTTCCATTCGCTATTGGTAAGAACTTCATCCCATCTGATAACTTTGATTATCCTGTAACTAACGGACTTCCTTTCGTTATTGACTTGGAAGGCGATACAACTAAGATTGTAAACCGTTATGAAGTTCCTCGTTTCTTGGATAGCCTCAGAACCATCCATAAGTACTATCAAGCTGGCTATATTCCAAAAGACGTAGCAACTAGCGATACTGCTTATCAATTGTCTGAAGATTCTTGGTTCGTTCGCGAAGAAACAGTAGGACCTGCTGACTACGGTAACAGCTTGCTTTCTCGTGTAGCAAACCGTAAGATCGAAATCAGCCAACTGACTAAGAACTACAAGAAGAGCCAAACTACTCAAGTAGCGAACTTCGTTATCTCAAACAACTCTAAGAACAAAGAAAAATCAATGGAATTGTTGACTTTGCTTAACACAAATCCTGAATTGCTGAACGGCCTTGTATATGGTCCAGAAGGCGAAAACTGGGAAAAAGTTGAAGGTAAAGAAAACCGCGTTCGTACTTTGAAAGCCTACAATGGTAATACCCACATGTCTGGCTGGAACACAGGTAACAACTGGATTCTTTACATCAATGAAAACGTAACAGATCAACAAATCGAAGATTCTAAGAAGATTCTTGCAGAAGCACAAGAGTCACCTGCTCTTGGATTTAACTTCAATGTAGACCCAGTTAAAGCAGAAGTATCTAGCATTACGAACACAATGAAAGAATACGACACTGCTATCAACACTGGTACAGTTGATCCTGATGTTGAAATTCCTAAGATGATGGACAAACTGAAATCTGAAGGAGCATATGATAAAGTATTGAAAGAAATGCAAAAACAATACGACGAATTCCTTGCTTCTAAGAAATAAGCAACATGATGAATCCTCCTCGTCTCGTTTTGGGGAGGATTTTTCTTTTTTGGAGTGATAGGAATTTTTGTAAACGGTTAAAATGTGTTATAATTCTATAATGTGTGGAAATTTGACCAGCAGAAAGGAAGAACGATGGGAAAATTAGTTGAGTGGATTTTTCAACGAGTTTATATGGCTATGCTTGCATCCGCAATTTTTTGGGTATTGGCTCTGTGTGGAGGTCTTGTTTTTGGACTTGCTCCAGCGGGGTGTGTGCTTATGACTTTGTTTCAGCAATATCGCTATGACTATAAAAAATATCACTGGAAAGAAGCATGGGATCTGTTTAAAGAAAATTTCCTTGCTACAAACAAAGTATTTTTCACTTTGCTTGTAGTGCAGGCTCTTTTATCTTATGGGATTTATCTCCTTATCCAGCTTCCTCACCAAACTATTTTCTACCTTTTATTGACGATAGCAAATCTGCTCTTTTTGCTTTTGGCACCAGCAGTATACGCAGTCTATCTGAAATTGCAGGTCTTTTTTGAGTTTTCTTATAAAAATAGCTTGAAATTATCTTTGATTGGCGTCTTTCTCAATATTTCAGCCATGCTGAAACTTTTATTAGGGACAATCCTGCTATTGATTGCCAGCTACTTTATGCCGGCTTTGCTTTTCTTTGCTTTTATTGGGCTTTGGCATTTTTTTGTTAGTGATGTTTTAGACCCAATTTACCAAACCATTCAGGCTAAGTTGATAACAGAAAAACCATGAAGAAATTTTGGCTCCATTCGTTACTAAAAGTTTATGCTGTCATTATGGTGGCTATTGTGGGATGTTTGGGTCTCATTTTGTCTTATTCTGATTGGCACAGTCGTTATAAGGAAACTGAGCAGATTGCGCAGCAAGCAGTGACTCGATTGGCTGACGAGGTGGATTATTATAACCGCCGAGCGAATCAACTGGCTCAAAGTTTGGTTGAAAATCGAGCAAAATTGGACGGTGTTTATAACTACTTTATCATGAGCCCTTCTGAGTACGCTAGCTGGCGCTTATCGGCAGATGTACCTACTTATGTTCAAGTATCCCTCCACCAAAATATCAATGATATTTATGTTGAAAATGAATTTGTTACAGGCATTGATATTGCTTTAAATGATTACAAAACTGTTTTTGTCTCCACAAGGCAAGCGAGAGGTGGCAAACAGCTTCCTGCTGAGGAATTTAGACCTGCGCGCGATGCCTTTCCAATTGCGATTTATGATAAGACAGTCGATCAAGTCATCGGAACGATTTACATTCGGATTGATGGGGAAGTCTTCAACAAGGTTGTCGATAATACGCGGGGCGATGTCCCACTCGCTCTCAGTGTCATTTCGCCTTACAAAAAAGAAATTCTGCATTTTGGTGATACAAAAGGAATTGGCCAAAATGATTGGATCAAAAAAGAAACTATCTACAATTACACTGTCCAGACAGCAGTGCCTGCTCATTATGTGATAGAGAAGACGGTTTTCAGCACTGGGTTGATCATTTTTTCTGGTTTGATTTTAGTTGGAGTTTTATATGCTGCTTTGCAGAGAATTTTTCTCAATTACCAAAGGCAGGTTGTTGACATTGTGGATACGCTTCATCTCATCACAGATGGTGATAATCAGAAGCGTATTGCAACAGAGACCAAGGAGCAGGAGCTGCTTCTGATTGCGACAACGACCAATACCATGTTGGATAGTATGGATAAGAGTATTCGGGATATCTATCGCTTGGAGATCAGTCAAAAAGATGCTAATATGAGGGCTCTGCAGGCGCAAATTAATCCTCATTTTATGTACAATACCTTGGAATTTATCAGGATGTATGCGGTCATGCAGCATCAGGAAGAATTGGCAGATATTATCTACGAATTTAGCAGTTTGCTGAGAAATAATATCTCAGATGAATCCAGAAGTAGTTTGAAAAATGAATTGGAATTCTGCCGGAAATATAGCTATCTTTGCATGGTTCGGCATCCCAAATCAGTAGCCTATGGTTTCAAAATTGAAGAAGGCTTAGAAGGAATGATGATTCCCAAGTTCAGTATTCAGCCACTGATTGAAAATTACTTTGCTCATGGTATCGACTATCGCAGGCAGGACAATGTCATCAGTGTCAAGGCTCAAAAGATAGACGGCGCTGTAAGGCTGATGATCCAAGACAACGGTCGAGGTATCCCAGCTGAACGTCTAGCTGAGATTCAAGCGATTCTGGCTAGCCGAGAGCTTATGGATGCCCAGAATCGAGAGCAGCGGACATCCATTGGTATTCGGAATATTCATGAACGCTTCTTGCTCTTTTTTGGTGACCGCTACAGTATCCAACTGAAATCTCAAACGGATCAGGGAGTAACCTATATTATAGAAATTAAGGATGAATAGAAAAAGATGTACAGAGTATTATTAGTCGATGATGAATACATGATCACAGAAGGCTTGAAGGTGCTGATTCCTTTTGAAAAGTGGAAGATGCAGGTCGTAGCTACGGCAAATGATGCAGAGACGGCCCTCGCCTATATTAAGGATAATCCTGTTGATTTGGTCATCACCGATGTCAATATGCCTGGGATGAATGGCTTGCAGATGATTGAGCAGATGAAGGCTTCCCTGCCCAATGCAGCCTTTATCATCCTCTCAGGCTATCAAGAATTTGAATATGTCAAAACCGCCCTCAATTTGCAGGTGGCAGATTATCTGGTAAAGCCAGTCGATAAGGTCGAACTGGCAGCAATCCTAGAAAAACTGGAAAAGGAATTTGACCATTCTTCCAATAATCAACTAGAGCTGATTTTTAAAGAAGAGACAAGCGAAGATGAGATAGCTACCTATCTCAAATCCTTCGATAGTGTCTGGCTTGGAGCAGCTGCTCAAGAAAAAGGGCTAGTTTCGGTTCCTTATAATATTTTGGGGCAGACAGGCTATTTGTTTTTATCTTCGCAAAAGGAAGAAGCCCTCTATCTGGAAGAATTCACAGCTCCTTATAAACAAGGCTTGCAGGCTTTCAAGCTCAATCTAGAAAAAAGTCTTTTTTATGGAACGGTTAGCTTGCAGGAAACCAATCCGCTCTTTAGCTACTATGAGCCTATGTATCGCGTGATTATCCAAGGAAATATTGGTCAGATTTTGGACGAATTGGACTTGCTTAAAGAGATCGTGCTGCAAAATACGCCTGAAGTTTCAATTACCAAGCAGTTGTTCATTCAGTTTATCATGGATGTTTACCATCTGTTTCAGCATTTGAAACCAGACGATATGACAACCATTATCAAAAAGATTGAAAGCACGAATACCTTTGAAGATTTGTTGGATTATCTGAAGGCTCAGCTCTCAGATTTGTTCGCCCAGTATCGAATGAATGAGAATGTTGCTAACGTCTTGGAAGTGATTGGTCGTGATTATCAAAAAGACTTATCCCTAAAAGATATCAGCAAGGAACTCTACATCAATCCAGTTTATTTGGGGCAGCTAATCAAGCGTGAGACCAATTCCACTTTTGCAGAGTTGCTAAATAAGCAGCGCATCAAGGCTGCCCAACAGCTCTTACTTGCAAAAAATGACAGTATAGAAGACGTTTGTTATGCAGTTGGCTATAGCAATGTTGGTTATTTCTACAAAGTTTTTCGGAAGCTGTGTGGCAAGTCTCCTAAGGCCTATCGGAAGCAAGTCGAGTGATGAAATCGCTAGAGTGAGCGAACCTTCATTTCTTTTCTATATTAATGCTAAAAAAAGTAGAAAAAAAGATATAGAAGAGTCAGTGTGAGGGCCTGCTATTCGTGATATAATCAAGCAGAAAGAACTTACAATATGGTAAAGGAGTTAGGAGAAGCTTATGGTTGAGTTAAATCTGAAAAATATTTATAAAAAGTATCCAAACAGTGAGCACTATTCTGTTGAAGACTTTAATTTGGACATCAAGGACAAGGAGTTTATCGTTTTCGTTGGTCCGTCAGGATGTGGGAAATCCACAACGCTGCGTATGATTGCGGGTCTTGAGGATATTACAGAAGGAACAGCGTCAATCGACGGTAAAGTGGTCAATGACGTTGCACCGAAAGATCGTGATATTGCTATGGTCTTCCAGAACTATGCCCTCTATCCACACATGACGGTCTATGACAACATGGCTTTCGGACTGAAACTGCGCAAGTACAGCAAGGAAGACATTGACAAACGGGTGCAAGAAGCGGCTGAAATTCTTGGTTTGAAAGAATTTTTAGACCGCAAACCAGCGGACTTGTCAGGTGGTCAACGTCAGCGGGTTGCCATGGGTCGTGCCATCGTGCGTGATGCAAAGGTTTTCCTAATGGACGAGCCTTTGTCAAACTTGGATGCGAAATTGCGTGTGTCCATGCGTGCTGAGATTGCCAAAATCCACCGCCGTATCGGAGCAACAACCATTTACGTTACCCACGACCAGACAGAAGCGATGACGCTTGCAGACCGCATTGTTATCATGTCAGCAACCAAGAATCCTGCTGGAACTGGAACCATTGGTCGAGTGGAACAAATCGGTAGTCCACAGGAAGTTTACAGAAATCCAGTCAACAAGTTTGTGGCAGGCTTCATTGGCAGCCCAGCGATGAACTTTATCACTGTGACACTTGAGGGGAATGAAATCGTTGCCGATGGCTTGCGTTTGACAGTGCCAGAAGGAACGCTGAAAGTTCTGCGTGAGAAGGGTTATGACGGCAAGAAATTGATCTTTGGTATTCGTCCAGAAGACATTAATACAGAACCTGCTTTCCTAGAAACTTTCCCAGACTCTGTGGTTCATGCGACTATTTCTGTCTCTGAGCTTTTGGGTGCTGAGTCTCACCTATACTGCCAAGTTGGCGACAGTGAGTTTATCGCGCGGGTAGATGCTCGTGATTACTCAGAAACAGGTGCTGGGATTGACCTTGGTTTTGACCTGAACAAGGCGCATTTCTTTGATTTTGAAACAGAGAAAACCGTTTATTAAAATATGAGCTAGAAAAAGATAGTCCGCAAGCCAAACGGAATGCATTTGGTCTGCGGACTATCTTTTCTTTGTTTTTGCTTTTCCGACAAGAATGGTAGCGGCAATGGTCACTTGGGTGAGGTCAGTCCAGTCGATCTGGTCTTGCTCGACATGAAAGAGGAGTGGTGTCATCGCTAAAAGAGCTGCTCGGCTTTCGGCAGTCAAGGACTGGCTGGACTCGACAGTAATCTCGGAGATTATATCGAAGTGTTCTTGGAAATGCTGAATGACTTCTTGGTTAGAGTAATCCTTGTTGCTGAGCTGTCTAGCGGCTTTTTGGCGAATTTCCTGAAGGTGACGATCGGTGGGGATGACCTTGATGAGGAGGGCATTGTCAGACATGACTCTCTGAAATTCCTGATAATTGGCTGGAGAAAAGATGTCTAAAATGATATCCATGCTGGCATCTTGTAGCGGTAGCTTGGCCAAATCACCGACGAACCAATTGACTGCGAAACTGCTGTCGCTCTTGGCTGCTAGCTGGATAGAATCTTTTGAAATATCGAAGGCATAGAAGGTTTTTTGGGAATGGATTTCTTGGAGTTTGCGAGAGTAGAAGCCCTCGCCGCAGCCAATATCTAAGACTGTTTTGGCAGTTTCTGAGCTAGCAAGTAAGTTCGAGACAGCTTCTAAGATAGCTTGGTAGAATCCCGCTTCTAAAATCAACTGCCGATTCTGAAAGCTTATCTTATCGTAGTCTTTGGGTTGCTTGATTTGAGGTGCTAGATTGACATAGCCAAACTTGGCCAAGTCATAAGAATGCCGATGGGGGCATTTGAGGCTATTTTCCATCAGCTGTAGTTCTTCCTTGCAGATGGGACAGGCAAAGGCGGTCGCTGTGGCAAAGCGAGCGAGTTTTGGTTTCAAGTTTGTATTCATAGTTTTAAGTCTAGCAAAAGTGAATCTTGAAATCAAGATTTGCTTCAATTTTCTTGATACAAAATGAAGAAATATAAAGGGATACCCTGTAGGAGTGTCTATGATTGCTTTTGAACTTAATTTTATATATAATGATTACAAAGGAGGAAATCAATATGTTAAAAGAAGCATTAACAGTGGCAAAGATTGCTAAAAAATCAGGTCTCTTTTTAGGAGGCTTAGCATTTGGTACAATTGGTTTGAAGGTTCTAGCAAGCAAAGAAGCTAAAAAAGGTTATTCTAGGGCCTTGGCTAAAGCCTACAAATTGAAAGATGAACTGGATGCATCTGTTTCTGTTGTAAAACAACACGGTGATGATGTTTTACAAGACGCTAAATATTTATACGAACAGGAAAAGAAAGAAGAACAATTAGATAGCCTGACAGGTGAATAATATGTCTTTTAAAGTGCTACACAGAGGATATCAACATATCCGATTATCGTCCTCGTTTTCACTGACCTTGGATATTCAAGATTATCTTCGTTCCTTGGCTAAAGATGAAAAAGGGATCGACTCTATTCAGTTTTATATGGATCAGCAGCACTTTACTCTACGTATGAAAGAAGGCTTCTCTGTATTAGAAAATGCAGAGGCCTTTTTAAAAAAAATTGACAAGGGGAAAGTTTCGGACTTGATGACTCTTCCCATTCGTAGAGAAGAGAGTGCTTATTCAATTGTATCGGGTGCAGCGATTAAGCGTTTGCTGTTTCGAAGTTTTGTACCCTACCCTATTCGTTATATTTGGACTTGTTATCAGGCTTTGGGTTATGTCAAAGAAGCCTATCAAACTTTAGCGCGCAAGGAACTAACCATGGAGGTCTTGGACTGTTCGGCCATTTTGTTGTCCTTGTTTATGAACCAATCCAAGACAGCTAGCAACATCATGTTTATGCTTGATTTGGGTAATCATCTGGATCAGTGGTCTTTAAAAAAAACAGCAACAGATTTGGAACAAAGCCTTCTTGCTAAAGAAAGTGATGTTTTCTTAGTGCGGGGAGACATGGTCATCAGCATCAAGAGTTCTGATGTTCAAGTAGGTGATGTATTAGTTGTCTCCCAAGGTAATGAAATCTTGTTTGACGGCCAAGTGGTTTCAGGATTAGGCATGGTCAATGAGAGTTCCTTGACTGGAGAGAGCTTCCCTGTTGAAAAGAAAGAGGGAGATTCTGTATGTGCGAATACTGTTTTGGAAACAGGAGAGTTAAGAATTCGTGTGACTGATAATCAGATAAACAGTCGTATTTTGCAACTCATCAATCTGATGAAAAAATCTGAAGAGAGTAAGAAGACAAAACAACGTCATTTTATTAGGATGGCAGACAAGGTTGTAAAATATAACTTCTTAGGTGCTGGTTTGACTTATCTGTTAACAGGTTCGTTTTCAAAAGCCATTTCCTTTTTATTGGTGGATTTTTCATGTGCTCTAAAAATATCCACACCTGTAGCCTACCTTACGGCCATAAAGGAAGGTCTAAATCGAGAAATGGTTATTAAAGATGGTGATGTATTAGAAAAATATCTGGAAGTGGATACTTTCTTGTTTGATAAAACGGGTACCATCACGACGAGTTATCCTTTGGTTGAAAAGGTTCTTCCTTTCGGAGATTATACTGAGAAAGATATTTTAAGAATAAGTGCATGTTTGGAGGAACATATCTATCATCCTATTGCCAATGCAATTGTTAAACAAGCTGAAATTGAAGGCATTGAACACGAAGAAATGCATGGCAAGCTTCAGTATGTTGCAAGCAAAGGGATTAAATCGCGAATTGATGGTCAATCGGTTGTCATTGGAAATTATGTACTAATGCAAGACGAACAGGTAAGAATTAGTTCTGAGCAGCTGGCCTTGATTGAGCAATATAAGACTCATTACAATTTATTGTTTTTGGCTTATAAGAAAGAATTAATTGGGATGTTTTGTATCCACACTCCCTTGAGAAGCGAGGCGAAAGTTGCATTGAAAAAGCTAAAGCGCCAAGGGAAAAAACTGATTCTGGCAACTGGTGATACGTTGGCTAGAACAGAAGAGTTGGTTAAAGATCTGCCATTTGACAACGTTTATACTGATTTAAAACCAGATGGTAAGTTTCAGTTGGTTCAGGAATTACAGAAAGCTGGCCGAACTATTTTGATGGTTGGAGACGGGTTAAACGACTCTGCTGCCTTGACGCTTGCAGATATTGGGGTTGTGATGAATGAAAGTGCTGATATTTCTAAGCAGATGAGTGATATTTTATTATTAGATAATCGTTTAGATTTCTTCGAGGAATTGAATTCTTTATCTGAATCGTTGCAGAAATTAATTCAAAGAAATATTCAAGAAACAGTTGTAATAAATGGAAGTTTAATTGGATTTGGGTTGTTAAATTGGTTAAGCCCATCTAATCTTTCGATATTGCACAATCTGACTACTTTAAGAATCGTCCTTCGTAGTCTTTCTATTAAAAGTAGGTAAGAGACCGAGAAGCTGAGGTTATAAAAACTAAAAGGAGTTGTCTCATTTGAGAATAACGGCTCTTTGTCAACTGTAGTGGGTTGGTGGAAAATTATACCCTGGAGAGGACCAAATTGGTTCTCTCCTTTTAAATATTGAAAAAACCATTGGCAGTGGACATACTTTAAGACTATATATTTCTGAAACTAGTTTCACAATACAAATATTGACATGCAATTATTAATTGGTGGATTTTAAGTTGACATCTACTAGACACGCCGCTGCAAATGTCCATGATTCTTGATCCAAATTCAGTCAATATGTAGTAGCAGAAACCGCACAGGTTGGCGGGTAGTGGTGGCCGTAATCTTTACCCATCACGACGTGGTAAAAGTGTCGGTCAATTCCCTTAACGGAAATCTAGACGGAAAGATGAGTCGTATTTATGAACGCCCAGGATAACTTCCTCGCCGTACTTAAAGTTGTCGGTGTTGGCGGTGGTGGCGTCAACGCGGTGAACCGCATGATTGAAGAGGGCTTGAAAGGCGTCGAGTTCATTGCCGTGAACACCGATTCGCAAGCCCTCATGTTCTCCGACGCTGACGTCAAACTCGATATTGGTCGGGAGGCCACTCGTGGCCTTGGCGCCGGTGCCAACCCCGAGGTGGGTCGGCAGTCTGCGGAGGACCACAAGAGCGAAATAGAAGAAACCCTCAAGGGTGCCGACATGGTGTTCGTCACCGCCGGTGAGGGTGGTGGTACCGGTACCGGTGCCGCCCCCGTGGTGGCCTCCATCGCCAAGAAGATGGGTGCGCTCACCGTGGGCGTCGTCACGCGGCCGTTTAATTTTGAGGGGAAGAAGCGCACCAGGCAGGCGCTGCAGGGCATCGAGGCCTTGCGGGAGGTGTGTGACACACTCATCGTCATCCCCAACGATCGGCTATTGCAGCTTGATTCGTCCAACCTCACCATGATGGAGGCCTTCCGGGCCGCGGACCAGGTGCTGCACAACGGTGTGCAGGGCATCACGGACCTGATTACTATACCTGGTCTCATCAACGTGGACTTCGCCGACGTGCGTTCTGTCATTGCGGATGCCGGTTCCGCGCTCATGGGTGTGGGCTCGGCCCGGGGCGACAATCGGGTGATGAATGCCGCCGAACAGGCCATTAATTCGCCGCTATTGGAATCCACCATGGAGGGCGCCCAGGGTGTGCTGCTGTCCATTGCCGGCGGCTCTGACCTGGGCCTGCAGGAAGTGCATGAGGCAGCTACGATGGTGCAGGAGAAGGCAGATGCTGACGTTAACCTGATTTTCGGCACCATTTTTGACGATAATCTCGGCGATGAGGTGCGGGTGACTGTGATCGCCACCGGTTTCGAGGGCCTGAACGAAAACCCGAATACCACCACCGTCAATCGGGAGTCGGCGGAGTCATCTGCCAAGGCCACAGTGTCGTCCCCTGCTGAACCTGTGACCCCCGCCCCGGCAACCACCGCAACCGCTACCCCCGCGCCGGAACCCACCTCCCTGTTTGGGCAGAAGGATCGGAATGCGGAGTATTCGGTCCGCGAGTCCGCCGTGGCTACCCGCAGCAGCGATGAAGATTACGATTCTCGTCGCCGGCGTAGCAACGACTATCAGCCGAATTACCGTGATGACCGGGGCAGCAATAATGGGTTGTTTACCAACCGGGGTGCACATCGGAAATCCGGGCAGCAGGAGAGCGGGATGGACGACATTGACGATCTCGATCTTCCCGATTTCCTGCGATAATTCTGAATGAAGGTAGCCCCATGACCATGCTGGTTCACACGCATTTCACTACCCGGCTCGGCGGTGTGTCGCAGCCACCATACGACAGT
>ERZ773008.355-NODE-355-length-32777-cov-9.993705_pt1 | contig 32777 bp, 23 predicted proteins | sample MGYA00580664_ERZ773008 | MGnify/ENA primary metagenome ERZ773008 (study PRJEB29015, sample SAMEA2738016) | human oral metagenome | biome: human oral; feature: human-associated habitat; material: dental | place: China | collected 2048 ...
TGAGGTAGATCTCCGTGGCGATGCGCAGGTAGAGATCCATGTCGAAGGCGTTCATATGGGTGACGAACGGCCTCGCGGCGGCGCCGCCGTGAACGACCTGGAGCATGGGGGTCTCCAGCTCGAGGTAGTCGCGGCGGTGGAAGTTCTCGCGCAGGGAGCGCACGACGGCGGCGCGGGTGCGCACCATGTCGCGCGCGGCGGGGCGGATGAGCAGGTCGAGCTCGCGGCGACGCGCCCGGTTGTCCTCGCTCAGGCTGACCTCCTCGCCCTCCTGGTTGGTCCAGACCTTGGGCAGCGGGCGCAGGGCCTTGGAGGCGATGCGCCACGCGGGGACGGCGACGTCGTCGTCCCCCAGCCCGGCCGCCCCGCCCGGCCCGGCGCCGTCGGCGCCCTCGTGCAGCACCGGCTCGGCCATGACGGACAGCTCGCCGCGACGCGAGGAGATGACCCGGCCGTGGACGAAGAGGTGGTCGCCCAGGTCCACGTCGGACTTGAAGGCGGCCAGACAGGTGTGGCCCTCTGCGGGCAGGGCCTTGGCCGACAGCATGGCCTGGAGCGTGGTGCCGGCGCCGTCGGCGAGGGTGACGAAGCAGAGCCTGCCGGTATTGCGCAGGAAGACGACGCGTCCCGCCAGGCCCACGACGTCCTGGGTCTCCTCGCCGGCCTGAAGATGCCCGTAGCGCTCGCGGACCGCGGCGATCGTGGTGGTGATGGGGAGTCGGACCGGGTAGGGGTCCCAGCCCTCGCCGCGGAGGCGCTCGCGCTTACCGGCACGAACCTCGAACTGCTCGCCGGGGCCCGGATCCTGCTTGCCCCGTCCCGACTGCTCGGATCGTCCGGACTCATCGACCCGCTCGGGAGTCGCGGTGGGGGCCTGGGCGCCGTCGGATTCGGGAAGGGTGTTCTGCTCGGTCGCATCAGTCACGCGCGCGAGTCTAGCGGTCGGGAGAGTCGCCCCGCGGCCCGGGCACGAGGTTCGGCTCGGCGGAATCCCGGGTCACCGACCGCGAGCGCCCCGCGGCCCGGGCACCAGGCGCCGAGCCTGACGCCGGCGACCCCGTCCGCCCGAGTCGCCCCGCGGCCCGGGCACGAGGAGCAGTACTCCAGCCTGAGCGGCTCGCAGTAGGGTCGAGCCGCCCCGCCCGGGCACGAGGCATCGCGGGCCTCGCACCTCAGTCTTGTGGATGATCTCCGTCTCGCCGCTCGGGCGCGAGACATCGACCACGCATCATGCCCCGGCTCGGCCCTGCCCCCGGCACCGGGTCGGGCGGTCAGGTCCAGTCCGGTGCGGTGGCGGCGCCGTGCAGGACGCTGTCGTGGAACCACCGCGGTTGCAACGACAGGCAGAACTCAGCGGGGAACCAGTCCGACGGAAGATCCTCCTCGCCGACCGGACTCCTGCTGAGGCGCACGTCCAGACCGCGCGCCGTGCGCCGGCGCCCCCACGTCGCCGGGGCGTCGGCCAGGAAGTCGGCGAGCAGCCGTTCGTAGGCGGGACCGAGATAGCACCACGGCACCGGTCGCATCGGCAGACCCGCGAGAAGCGCGTCGCCCACGCCGAGCCCCTGCGGGTTCTGCGCGCGCGGTCCGGGCATGGTGCTCCCGTCGTACGAACGGTCCCAGTTCTCCAGGACCTCGGCCAGCGCCAGTTCGGCCCCCAGCTCGTCGGCGACCGCGACGAACACCTCGTGAAGCCGGTCGAGCGAGGTCTCGTCGAGTGCGTCGAGCTCGGCCGCGCATGCCACGCGGTACATGCCGTGCGGTTCCTCCGGCGCGCATGGGAGTAGCGCCACGGTGCCGATCGGCTCGGGACCGGTCAGATACACCCCGTGGTCATCGGCGCGTCTCCTGTCATCGGCCGCCCCGATCGTCGCGTCGGACAGCGCCAGCATCCGCGCCCGACCGGTGTACTCGGTGGGCAGCCATTCCGGCGCGACTCGTTCAACGGCCCGCATCCAGGCGGCGACCGGGTCGGGGCGCACCGACTCGCGCACGAACCACCGCAGGTGGACCACCGGGAAGGTCTCCTCCGGAATGTCATAGAGATCGGGGTCGAACTCGGGGAGCGGCCGGTCGCCCACCGGCCAGACCACGCGCTCGAAGAAGGAGGCGATAATGCCCTCGCACCGATGCGCCAGGGTCTCGGCGATCGTGAGGCCGCGGTCCCCGGCGGGGGCGGAGCGCAGGCCTCCCGGCCATCGGAGGTGGTAGCAGAAGGGGAGCTCGTCGTGCCCCGACGCATCCTTGACGAAGTCGACGAAATCGAGGGATACGTCGAGGGAGCCCTCGTCCAGTTCCAGGACCGTGCGCGCACCGTCGCGGAGACGGATGCTCGTCCCGTCGCCGTCGTTCCCCTCGACGGCGAGGTCGGGGGCCGCCTCGCGCGCATCGCGCAGCGTCAGTTCACGACGCGTGTAGAGTTCGTAGAGTTCGGGGGATTCCTGGCTCTGCATGCTCTCCACCCTATCGGGGGCGGGCGTGCCCGCAACGGCGCGGCCGCGAGCGGGACCGGGACGGGACCGGGGCACCGCTCGGCCGCGGACGAGGCCGGGACGCGGGACCGGAACGCCGCTCGGCCGCGAGCGGGGCGAGCCGCCACGTCTCCGTCTGGGTGGAGGAGGCGGGTTCAGCCCCGGGCCGCGGCGAAGGCGGTGCCGGAGGATGCCAGCCCCTGAAGGCGAGCGGCGTCGGAGTCGGCGGGAACCTGTCCGGGCTCGCGGCTCCGCTCCACGATGCGATTGCTCCCATCGACGAAGACGACGTGCGGCAGGTAGGTGCGAGCCCTGCTCTCGTCCAGCTGGGAGTAGGCGATGAGGATAACGAGGTCACCGGGGCTCACAAGGTGCGCGGCGGCACCGTTCACGCAGACCTGCCCTGTTCCGCGCTCGCCGGGGATGACGTAGGTGGACAGCCGGTTGCCGTTGGTGCAATCGCAGATGTCGACGCGCTCTCCCGGGAGAAGATCAGCGGCATCAAGGAGGTCCGCATCCACGGTGATGGACCCGACGTAGTCGAGGTCGGACTGAGTCACCGTGGCGCGATGGATCTTGGACGTCATCATCGTCCGCAGGCGTGAAGTCATCGCGGCAAGGGTAGGTGGGACGATGCGTCATACCAAAGCGCGGGCCTCGATGGTGACCGACTCGACAGGCCGGATCGGGGATCGTCGAGGGTTGCCGGACACCGTCGTGGGTCGCTCGCCGGGCCGCCGACCACCAGGGTCGCTGCAGGACTGCCGGGAGCAGCCCGGGCCGTCAAGCCACCGGACCGCCGCAGGTGATGAGGGCGTTGTCGATGAGCCTGGTCGTGCCCACCTTCGCGGCCAGCGCCAGCAGGGCCGGCTCCGCGGGCCGATCCGTCCGCTCCGCCCCGACGGGCCCGCGGGACGCGGGCAGACCGGCACCCGCGCCGACCCCTGCGCACGGCAGGCCGGGACCAGCGCCTGTCATGTCGACGAAACTGTCCGGGGCGACCACGGCCACGTAGTCCACCTCGACACCCGGCGCGCGCGTCAGCACCCGGAGCGCCGCGGTCCTCACCCCGGCGGCGCTCGCCCCGGCCCGCGCCGCCTCCCGCCCCGCGTCGAGGGCATGGCACAAGGCCAAGGCTTGCTCGCGCTCCTGCGCGGTCAGGTAGGCGTTGCGCGAGCTCATGGCCAGGCCGTCGGCCTCGCGGCGGATCTCGACCGGTACGATCTCGACCGGCACAGCGAGGTCGCGGACCATGGCGCGCACGATCGCCAGTTGCTGGGCGTCCTTGCGACCGAACAGCGCCCACCGCGGGCGGGTGAGATGCATGAGAGTCAGCACCACCTGCAGCACGCCGGCGAAATGGGTGGGTCTGGTGGCCCCCTCCAGGACGGTGGCGATCGGGCCGGGATCGACCCGCACGGCCGGGTCGCCGTCGGGATACATGACCTCGGGCGTGGGCGCGAAGACGATGAGCCGTCCGACGATGAGTGCGTCCTCGCCATCGGGAGCGCGCAGGATGGAGACCAGGCCCTCGACATCGGCCTCCAGGGTGCGCGGATAGGCCTCCAGGTCCTCCCCGGCGGCGAACTGGAGAGGGTTGACGAAGATGGTGACGACGACGGTGCCCCCCGGTCCGACCAGGCGGGCGGCCTCGGTCACGAGGTCGAAGTGGCCCTGGTGGAGAGCCCCCATTGTCATTGCGACGGCGCGGGGAGCGCCCGTGCGATCGTCAACGGCGAGGGCGGCGGCGAGGTCGTCGCGGCTGCGGGCCAGGGTCACCCGACCAGAGCGAGGACCGGGCGCGGCTGGAGCGGGGGAAGCGGGACGCGTCATGATCCCACGCTAGACGACCGACGACACGGGGGTGGTCGACCGCCGCTGGGCGCCGGGGCGCGCGGAGGCGGAAGCGCGCGGAACCTGCGGCGCGCAGGGTCGCGGGAATGCGGCGCGCAGAGCTGCAGGTCCGTCCACTCCGCCCGCGAGACCGGGACTGCGCCCACCTGACGGACGCAGTAGGAGAGCCACCCGTCCGCCCCGCCCGCGAGACCGGGGACCGACTTGGGAACCGGAGCCCGACCCGACCGCCTGGTCCCGGCCGTCGTCAGAAGGGCGGGATGGCATCGAGCAGCGGGGCCAGGCCGAGTGCGTGGAGGGGCTGCGGGTAGGGGGCGGATTCGAAGTCACCGGGATTATGACCGGGGAGGGGACCACGGGTGGCGACGACGGGAGCGCGGTCAGGACTGCGCCCGGAGTCGTCGTGAATGCCAGAGGTCGCCATGCGGCTCAGGGCGGCGTCGGCGAGCCCCTTGCGAAGGCGATTCAGGACGGCGGGAGTGACGGCCCGGGCGAGGACGTCGGGCACGCGGGCCGCCGGGCGGGCCTCCTGACGCGGTCCAGTGCGGCGGGGCAGCATGGTGATGCTCCCGTCCGAGGCGCGGCGATACCTGGCGCCGGTGGGAGTGCGCCACACCAGGGCGCCGTCACGGGCGCGAGTCAGGGACCAGCCGGGGGTGTGCTTGAGACGGTGGTGAGCCCGGCACAGACAGGTCAGATTGTCCAACGACGTGGTGCCGCCACTGACCCAGGGCACAATGTGGTCCAGATCGCATGCGCGTGCGGGTGCATCGCACCCGGGGTGAGTGCATGTGCTGTCGCGAACGCGGACGAGATCGGCCATGGCCGCGGGCGGCCGGTAGCGGGAACGACCCGCATCCACCACGGCGCCCGAGAGCGGGTCGGTGACCAGGCGCCGCCAGGTCCCGCCCGCCGCCAGCGCCCGAGCCACAGCGTCCGGCACGGGCGCGCTCCTGCCGGCCGTGCCCATGCTCGCCCCCGGGACCTCGGCCCGGCCGGGCAGAAGGTCCACGCCGGATATGAGATTCGCATCGGGCGCGCCGTGAACGGATGGACCTCCTCCAGGACGATCGGCGTCGGACGACGCGGCTCCGGGAGGTCCAGCAGCGACGCCGACCGGATCGGCGATACCGGGTCGTGCGTCGAGCGCTCCGTTGCCGGGAGGACCGGCGTCGGAGATTCCGGTGGTGCGGGGCGGACCGCCTCTGGACGATCGAGGTTCGAGGACGTCGGTGAGGTGGTCCAGGGGGACGATGACATCCACGTTGACCTTCAGCCCCGGGGGCAGCGGCACCGGATCGGCGCCCGACGGCATCCACCATGGACCCGTCCGGTCGACCAGATCGCTGAGCGCGGTCAGCAACCCTTCAAGAGGGACCCCATCGGGCATCGGACTCGCCGCGATCGGTCCATCGTCCATCGGACGCACCGGCTCCGCCGGAGCAGCCGCGTCCGCGGCATCCGCCGAGGCCTCCGATCCCGCCCCTGCGCCGACCGAGCCCGCAGCACCGACCAGGCCCGCAGCACCGGCCGAGCCCGCCGAACCATGAGGGTCGGGCGGGGCCGTCGGGACCGCTTCCGCGGCGTCCGCCGGCCCGATCGGGCGCACGGCAGCGGGCTCGCCCCCACCCCCACTTGTCCCAGCGGTCCGCGGAGTCGTCGCACGGTATCGGCTGCTCCTCAGGGTATGCAGGCTCATGGCGACCAAGGCGTCGGCTCGCAGCTGCCCCAGGGAGCGCTGGTCGCCCACGGCTCGCGCCGAGGCGGCGATGGCGTCCAAGGTCGCATCCACCAGGAAGGCGTCGGAGCGGGGCATGAGCATGCGCATCTCGCACACTCCCGTGCCCGCCTGGCGCGGCCGGGACACATGACGTTGCGCGGTGTTGCGCCGAGTTCGTCGACTCACTCCCTCGGGGTCCAGCGAGGTGAGCGCCCGGTCCACGTCCCGGCCCAGCTGGGCGCGCGTGCGGTGCGCGGCCCTGCCCAGCACTCTGGCCTGCACCGCCTCCGCCACGCGGGCGAGCTCTCCCTCGAGCCGTCGCACCAGCAGAGCCGTCTTGGACTCGTCCAGCAGACCCACCCGGTGCAGGCCCTCGATCGGCGCCAGCCGCCCATCGAGCAGCCCGAGGCCGCGGTCCACCAGTTGCGAGGCTCGCGTGCGCGAGACACCCAGACGGCATGCGACCTCGCCAGTGGCGTTCCAGCGCCCCGCCATCATGTCACCGGGCGACGCCGCCTCTCGAACGGCCCCGCCCTGCTCGGCCCGATCCTGCTCGCCGTCCTCCTCGCGATCCTCGTCCCGCTCCCGCCGCGGGGGCGGGGAGGGGAGGCCGCGCATCTCCGGGCAGAGGGCCAGACACGCGGCCGCCACAGCCTGCGCCCATTGCGCCCATCCGGCCAGACGCCCGCAGGCCGCCATCAGCTCGCTCAGGCCATCCGCGCCCAGCTCCACCAGTGCTCCGACGCCCCGCTCGCCATCGATCATCAGCGCCCCCGCGGCCTCGGTCAGCATCCGCTCACTCGGTTCCACCACACCGTCGAACAGTCCGGGGCCGGGGGCCCTGGACGTGTCGTCCGCACCGGGGGCCCGGACGAGCAGAGGCGACACCAACCGCTCGATCACGTCGGCCAACCCGGCGCCCGGCACCATCCCCGCGAAACGCATCAGGACGCTCTCAACCCGATCGGAGGTAGCCGCGGCCGCGCCCGCAGTCGATCCGGCAGGCTCCCCGGCAGCGCTCCGCTCATCGAACATATGTACACAGTATCTCCTGGGTACGACACGAAACCGCAGCCCTTAACAATGCCCGGCGCCCGGGGCACCGCCGGCGGGCGGGGACCAGCAGGCACAGGGCAAGCGTCAGCAGGCCCGGTGCCCGGGGCACCGCCGACGGGCAGACCCCGGCACTACGCCATCGGCCCGGACGAGCGCCGGCAGGCGGCCAGCCGGTCGCTGTCGCCGTCCTTCCCCACGCCCGGGACTCAGCGGTGCGGGAACGACGATGAAGGCCAGAACCTTGTGTCCTTCCCCACGCCCGGGGCTCAGCGGTGACCATGACGTCAACACTGCCATTGAGGATCGCCGTCCTTCACCGCACCCGGAACCCGGGCACCGCACGACCCGCCCGGAACGGCCCGGATCACCCCGCGTCGTCCGCGTCGCCGTCCGAGGCGAGCGCCCCGCGCACTTCCTCGGCCTGGCGCCCGGTGATCCGCCCAGCGTCCTCGGCTCGCCGCGTCGTGGCTCGTGCGAGTGCCCGGTAGGCGTCCACGACGTCGTCGAGCGGGCGGCCCTCGTCATCGAGCAGGGCTCCCAGCGCCTCGACGTGGGAGCGGACGGTGCCGGCGTCGCCGCGCGATACCGGGCCGCTCAACGCGGAATCGGCGCCCTCGGTCAGGGCTCGATCCAGCGCGGCGGTGAGCAGCGGGCCGAGGGTGGCGGCGCCGTCGTCGACGCCGGCGGCCGCCAGGATGCGCACCGCCTGCCCGACGAGCGTGACCAGGTGGTTGGCCCCGTGGGCCAGCGCCGCGTGGTAGGCGGGGCGAGAGGCCTCGGGCAGGACGAAGGGCTCGCCGCCGAGTTCGACGGCCAGGGCCTGGGCGATGGGCAGAACGGCGTCGGGGGCGGTGACGGCCATGGGGCAGCCGGTCAGCCGGGCGACATCGGTGGAGAAACCGCCGAAAGTCATGGCCGGGTGGAGGGCGAGCGGGATGGCGCCGAGCCGTCGAGCGGGATCGAGGATCCCGATGCCGTAGCGCCCCGAGGTGTGGACGACCAGCTGACCGGGCTGCCACCGATCCAGGTCGGCCAGGCCGCGGACGAGCGGGGCGAGGGCGTCGTCCGGAACGGCGAGCAGCACGAGCTCGGCGCGCTCGACGATCTCATCGATCCGGAGCACCGGAACGCCCGGCAGAAGAAGCTCGGCGCGCTCACGACTGGCCTCGGAGACCGCGTGCACGCCGATGATGCGGTGATCGACGGCCCGCAGAGCGCTGCCCAGCACCGCACCCACGCGTCCGGCGGAGATGATGCCGACACCGAGGCGGCCGGGACGCGAGCCGGCGGAGGGGGTCGAGGGGATCTCGGACATGCCGCCGATCGTCTCACGCCGTCCCGGTCGGAGCAGCAGAGCCGTCATCCGCGGCCCGGGCGAGCCAGCGGTCGAGCCTCTCAGCACGACGACGGCGCGGGGCCCTCTCGGAGACGACTCGCTGGATGGCGGCCGCATCGGCGATATCGAGATTGCTCAGGCTCGTGCCCACCGCGCGACCCACCATGTCCAGATGGATCGTGGCCAGCCCCCGGCTCCGGGCGAACGGCCCCTGGAGCACCCGCGTCGATTGGATGCGCTCGTAGGGCACCACACTCACGCGTCGCGTCCAGCGTCCGAAGCGCAGGACGACGCACGTGTCGGTCAGGGCGATCGCCTCGCGCCGCCAGGCCAGCGGAGAGAAGATCCTGCCTCGCGGCGAGATGCGAATGAATCCCCGCGACGGCGAGCCCGCCGGCGCCTCCCGCCGTCCTGCGCCGTCGTCGTCCGCCCCGGACAGGGCCGCGGCGAGGAAACCACCGGGATCGGGGACCCCCAGGTCGGGAACCACCAGCCACAGGGCGCGCAGGGCCGTGTCCCGCCTCCCCACGGGCAGCAGCACATCGCCAGTGCGCTCCTCGGACGTCCGGGACGACGAGGAGTCGGACGAACGACTCCCCTCCCGTCCGGCGACACCGACCCTCACCCGCCACCAGTCCTCGCGGCGCCACAGGAGTCCCTGCTCGATGCTCACCGCATGGACCCGCCCCGGTGGAAGAGTCGATGAGATCTCGGAGGTGAACCCGAATCGCATGCGGATACCCGCCGGTGTCGCGGCGGCCTGGAACCCCCAGCCGCGGTTGAATCGGTTCCACACGGCCCCGACGATCGCGATGGGACCCGCGATACCCGGCAGCAGAACGCCGAGGCCCGCGCCATCGTCGCCGATCACGGCCATGACTACTCCGATGACGACGACGATGACCAGGACGGCGGCCCATAGGGTCATGGCCGACCGGAGGATCGAACCGATGAGAATTCCGGGACCGACGATGTACAGCGGATGCTCCTCGCGTTTGCCGGCGGAGCGCAGTGGCGCCGCGTCGACAGCGCCCTCGAACCCGAGAGGAGCGGACCCGCTGACACGGCCGACCTCGCTCGGGGGGCCGGGCGCGGCCGGACCAGCCGAGCCGGACGCGGCCGGGTCAGTGGGGTTGGGTGCGCCGAGCGCGGCCGGACCAGCCGGGCCGGACGAGCCGGACGAGCCAGCCGAGCCGGGCGCAGCGGTTGAGACGGCCCGTGCACTGCTATCGGCCGTCCGGGCGGGGTCCTCGGCGTCGCCGGCTGCCAGATCGAGGATGAGGTCGCGCAGCGCCTCGAGTCGGGCGGTGCTCAGATATCCGATGACGACGCGCGAGTCCGACCCGCCCGCGACCTCCACCGTCAGCATGCCCAGGCCGAAGATCCTCCCCAGCAGGGGATGGACGACGTCGACGGCCTGGATGCGCGGCAGTCGGGCGACCCGCAGCTGCCTGATGACGATGCCGCTGCGCAGATACACGCCATCGCGATCCACGGCGTAGGTCTTGGCCCACCATTGCAGGAAGAGGAAGGAGACCACGACGACGATCACGGCCAAACCCCCCAGCAGGGCCCAGCGCACGACGCCGTGGGCGAGATCGAAGCCGTGGGTGGTGGCGTACCGGTAGGCGTCGGCCAGGTTATCGACATTGCGGACGGCGATGATCGCGATGAAGGCAGTGACGATCTTCCATCCCTCCAGGAGCGGTGAGACGGGATGCATGCGCCGCCAATCGATGCCATCCGGCACGGCGATGCGGCGTCCGGCGCCCGCGCTCATAGCCCGGCCATTCTCTGCTCGCCGCGATCGGCGAGGAGGCGGCGAAGGTGCTCGGCCTCCTCGACCGGCAGCCCGTTGATGGTGGCGTCCGTGGCCGCCGCAGCCGTGTGGAGCCGGACCTCGGCGATCCCCAGCCAGGCGGCGAGCGGCCCCTGAGAGGTGTCGACGTACTGCATCCGCCCGTACGGGACCACGCAGATGCGGCGGAACATGATGCCCTTGCGCCACAGAAGGTGGTCGTCGGTCAGGGCATAGCCCATGGCGCGCACCTGGCGCGGGACGAACCAGGCGACCCATGCCGCGAGGACCGCCATCACCATGACGCCGGTCCATATCCATGGGCTCCACATGATCGCGCCAACCGCGAGGACCGCGGCAGGTGCTCCGACTCCGACCAGAGCGCCCACGAGACGGACGGTGATGAGCCTGGCCGAGACGGGGCGGAAGACAACACCGGCCGGGCTGAAGGGATCGCCCACCGAGCCGAAGGGACCGCCCATCGGTTTGAAGGAGCCGCCCGCAGAGCCGAAGAGGCCGCCCGCCGGGCCTCCCGTCCAGCCCGCGGGATCTCCTGCCCGTCCCGCCCCGCCCGCGGGGGCGCCGGGCGCCGGGCCGCGGCCCGTGGAGGGCGTGGCGGCGGGTTCATTGACAGTGCTCATCGATGCTCCTCGACCGGGTTGTACCGTGAACTGGTTGCGGACGGCGCCCGCGGCCGGGACGGAGCGAAGCGCCGTGACGGGTGCCGGCAACACGATCTCACGAGGACGGGTCGCGCGCCCACCATCTGCGACGGTCCTCGACCCGCGGGGATCCCGCCGCCACGTTGACGAGAACGCCCCTCAAGCGGGAGCCCTGCGGACACCACGGTCTGCGGTAGGACGATGAGCCCCGGGGGCGAGGCCTCCCCTCAGGCGGGAGCGCTCCGAGCAGCGGAGCGATCGGGGTACCCTCGCGCGGCGGAGGCCTCCCCTCAGGCGGGAGCGCTGCTGCGATCGTCGGCACCGCTGCCAAAAGCTCAGGATGAGGCCTCCCCTCAGGCGGGAGCGCTGCCATCGGGCAGCGATGACTCCGAGCCGTGCCCGCCGTGATCGTCGTCGTCATCGGCGTCGATGGCGCACCAGTGCTCCACGAGCACGCCGACGCCGCACCACAGGAGGCATGACACCAGGCAGGCCCCCGCGGACCACGCCAGCGAGCTCATGGCCGGCGAGGGCGGGGTGAGGAGGGCCGTGGCGAGCTCACCGGCGTAGACCCCTCCGATAAGAGCACCGACGATCGCCGAGGCCTGGGCGGCGACGGCGGTCGTGGCCGCGCCGGTCGGCGTCATCCACGTGGACTCGTGGGCGCGCAGGCGCCGCACGGCGAGCCCGGCGACGAGCACGACCACGGCGATCACCAGTGCGACGACGGCTCCCCAGGGCGTCAACGACGGCACCCACCCGCAATGCCGCAGTGAGAGATCGGAGACGACCCAGGTGACGACCGCGGGTGCGATGAGGCACGCGAGGACCGTGGCCCAGCGCGTGCGGAACATCAGAGACCCTGTCCGTTCCTACCGATGACGTCGCCCCAGTCCAGAGGCGAGGCCCAGGCCTCGTCCTGCGACCCGCCGGCCTGAGACGCGGATCCCGTCCGGGGCATCGGCGGGTGCGCCGGGTCCTGCGGAATCTGCTGCTCACCGGGCATCGCGCCCGTTCCGGGAGCACGACCGGCGTCGCCCTGCGCCCGACCGGGCGCACTGGCCATATCGCCCCCGGCGGCCCCGTCATCCATCACCGAGCCGCCGGCCTGAACGGGCCCCGCGTCCGCAATCGGGCCGCTGGCCTGGCTGGGCGCCGCATTCACCACCGAGCCGCCGGCCTGAACGGGCCTCGCGTCCGCCACCGAACCGCCGGCCTGGCCGGGCGCCGCATCCATGGCCGGGCCGTCCGGGCGGAGGCCCTCGACCGGCCCGGCGGCCTCTGCACTCGAGCCGCCGCCCACCGGAGCGCCCGGGCTCTCCTCGCCGAGTCCTCCGGGCTCGGATCCGCCCATCATCGCCCCGAGCTGGTCGTCCCCGACCTCGGGGGGCGCCACGTACTGGCCGGTCGGCAGCGCAGGGAGGTGGTCGGAGTCCAGCCAGTCGAGAGCCAGCCAGCGCACGCCGTCGCGATCGGGAGCGTTCTCGGCGAGAGAGGCGACGTACTGGTTGCCGATCTCGGCGAAGGGATCGGCCTGCGCCCAGGGCACCAGGACGAAGGCGCGCTGGGCGGCGCGCGGGTGCGGCAGGACCAGCTCGGCGTCGTCGGAGGTGACTCCCTCGTAGGTGATGATATCCACATCCAGTGTGCGCGGCCCCCGGGGCTCGGTGCGCACGCGTCCGGCGTCGGCCTCCAGGCCCTGGCAGACGGAGAGGACCTCGCGAGGCGCGAGCGTCGTCGTCGCCAGCACGACGGTGTTGAGGTAGTCGGGCTGCTCCGGGCCGCCGGGCTCGACGATGGCGGCCGTTCGGGCCAACGGCGCGACGTTGGCGACCTCGATGCCGTCGATCTCCCGCAGGGTGCGGACCGCGGCGCGCAGAGCGGGAACCACCCCGCCGACGTTCCCGCCCAGCGCGAGAACCACCTCGACCGGATGGTCCGGACGTCGCCCCAGGACATCGACCGGTGCCGGCACGGGGGCCGCGGGAGCGGGCGCGGCCGCGTCCCCGGTATCTCCAGCGGGCGCGCCCTGCCACGGCTGAGCCGATTCGCCGGACAGCCCGACGCCCGTCCCGGGATCGCCGGCGCCGCCGTCCAGCGATGCGCCCTGCCACGGCTGAGCCATCTCATCGGAGGCGACGGCGTCAACCGCGGGCTCGCTCCCCCACGGCACGTTCGCCTCCGCCGGGCCACCGGCGCCGTCCGCCGGCGAGCCCGACCACGGCTCGGCGCCCCCGAGGCCCGGGGCGCCCTCGGGCGCCCGGCTCTCATCGGCGTCCTGCCCGTCGCCGGCCGCGGAGGCCATCCCCCCGACGCCCGCCGCGGCGGCCGGGCTCCCGACAGGGCCGCCGGCGGTCCCGGGGGCCTGGGCCGGCCACTGGCCGGACGCCGAGTCGGGGACGACGGCCTGGTCCGACGCATGACCGGAGAGTGGATGACCGCCCTCGCCGCCGGTGCGATGGATCGTCACCGAGACGTCCTCGAAGGCGACGTCCAGGGGCGCCTGCGGCTTGTGGATGGTGACCTCGACGGCGGTCACGCGCGGGAAGGCCAGCACGGCCTCGCCGACACGGGCGGCGAGGGTCTCGATGAGACTCACCGGCTCCCCCTCGATGACGGCGACGACCGCCCGGGCAACCTCGGAGTAGTCGACGGCGTCCTTGACCGCGTCGGTGACGGAGGCGACCGCGGTGCCGCGCTCGCCCAGGTCGAGGATGACATCGGCGGTGAAGAGCTGGCCCTCGGTGCGTTCGAAGGGGAGGACGCCGTGGTACCCGCGGGCGGACAGGCCCGACAGCCGGATCTGATCGGGCGTGGTGGTGGTCATCGGTGTTCCTTCCAGAGGGAGGCGGTTCGGACGGCGTCCCGGTTGGCCGGGACCTCATGGACTCGCACTGCCCAAGCACCGGCGAGGGCGACGAGGGCCGTGGTGGCGGCGGTGGCGGCGTCTCGGGCGATCGGGTCGGCCGCCGCGGACTCGGGCAGGCTCAGGGACAGGAAGCGCTTGCGCGAGGAGCCGATGAGGACGGGCAGGCCCAGCTCCCGGCGCAGACGCTCGGTGGCGGCCAGGAGCTGCCACGACTGCTGATGGGTCTTGGCGAAGCCGAGGCCGGGATCAACGACCACCTGACGACGATGGACCCCGGCGGCGTCGAGCTCGTTCAGGCGCTCGCGCAACTCGGCCTCGACCCCGGACACGACGTCGCCGTGGGCGCTGTAATCGGTCAGGCGATCCATGGTCTCGGGGTCGCCGCGCCAGTGCTGGCAGACGTAGACGGCACCGGTCTCGGCGACCACCTGGTGCATATCGGCGTCGGCCAGGCCCCCGGAGACGTCGTTGACGACGACGGCACCGGCCTCGACGGCCGCCTCGGCGGTGGCGGCGTGAATGGTGTCGACGGAGACGGCCGCGCCATCGTCCGCGAGCGCGCGCACAACGGGGATGACGCGCGCCTGCTCGACCTCGGGGGTGACGCGAACGGCGCCAGGACGGGTGGACTCGCCGCCGACGTCGACGATGTCGGCGCCCTGGGCGAGAAGCTGACGGCCGTGGGCGACGGCGAGGTCCGCGGTCTCCCAACGGCCGCCGTCGGAGAATGAGTCCGGAGTAACGTTGATGATGCCCATCACCAGGGTCCGACCGGCCGCCGAGGCCTCCGCGAGAGGGGACGGCAGAGGCACCGGTGCGGGGTGCAGGACATCAGTCACCCTCCCAGGGTAACGGTGCACGCGAATTTCTTCGGGAGCGGCGAGGCGCAGGCGGTCGGACGGCGAGTCCGCCCGCAGCCGACCGGGGCGCTCCACGGGCGTCTCCCCGCGTTCCCGCTCCTTCGCCTCCCCGACCCGTCCCTTCGCCGAGATCGGTCGTATTCCGCGTCGAGATCGGTTCAGTTCCGGCTCGAGATCGGTTCCGTCCCGTGAGCCCTCGTCCCGAGGGCGTCGATGACGCGCAGGCCGTCGGCGGTCGGGGATGTTCACGATGAGTGAGAACGTGTTCCGGAGGCCGGGTGCGGTCGAGCATAAGGATGCGGCCCTCGCCCCGGGCGATGAGCCTGTCGGGGGCGGGGTCGTCCCGCCCGCACTGGTGGTCTGGCCGACGCGGGCATTCCGAGCGTGTCCTCCGCCTCCTTCAGGATCTGCCGCTGGTAGCCCCGCCGACATGAGCATTCCTGTTCGAGTCCGACGACGGCGCCGGGGCCAGGAGCGGGCCCGGTCCCGCGTCCGCGGAGAAACAGCGCAGTGAGACATGGCGGGCGTTGACCGAGGAGCCCGGTCCTGCGTCCGCGGAGGAACAGCCCCACTGGCGCACCGCCTCGGCACATCGAACTCGACATTTCTGCGTGAGTCCGACGACGGCCCCGTTGGACTCGCGCGGAAATGCCGGTCTCGTGCAGAGATGCCCGTCTCGTGACCCCGGCAGCCGGGCGTGACCCCGCCGGACCGATCTCGGTGCGGAACTCGACCGATCTCGATGCGGAACTGAACCGATCTCGGCGCGGAACTGAACCGATCTCGGCGAAGAAAACGGGCCGGGTCCGGGCGCCGCCCCACCCGCACGAACCCGGCCGCCCCGCAGACACGCCTCCCCCTTTCGTCGGATATCCCGGTCATGTCGGCCCCTTCGACGCATTCCAGCGCCATGACGCCGATTCCTAGCCTTGAGGCATCATCCGGGACCTGCCCGGGTCTCGGTCATCTCGGACATCCCAGTCACCTCGAAGGAGACGGTCATGCCTCACGCCCCATCCCTCCCGCACCGGTCCTCCCAACCGGCGCCGGGCCCCACCACCGCCCCGCCCACCGACGTCGTGGTCGAGGCCCGGGACCTCACCAAGGTCTACGGCTCCGGCGAGGCGCGGGTGGCCGCCCTGGACGGCGTGAGCCTGACCGTGAGCCGCGGCCAGTTCGTCGCCGTCATGGGCCCGTCGGGCTCGGGCAAGTCCACCCTCCTGCACTGCCTGGCCGGCCTGGACACCCCCGCATCCGGGCACGTCCTCATCGCCGGCCGCGATCTGGCCGGTATGAACGACAAGCAACTGACCGCCGTGCGCCGCGACCAGCTCGGCTTCGTCTTCCAGGCCTTCAACCTCCTGCCCACCCTCACCGCGGAGGAGAACATCCTCCTGCCCACCCGCCTGGCCCACCGCACCCCCGACCCGAACTGGCAGAACGCCGTCATCGCAGCCCTGGGCATCGGCGACCGTCTCACCCACCGCCCCGCTGAGCTCTCCGGCGGCCAGCAGCAGAGAGTCGCCATCGCCCGCGCTCTCATCGGCCGCCCCCAGGTCGTTTTCGCCGACGAGCCCACCGGGGCCCTCGACACCGCCTCGGCCGCGTCCCTCCTGCAGGCGCTGGCCCGCATGTGCGACAACCTCGGTCAGACCGTCGTCATGGTCACCCACGACGAGAACGCAGCGGCCGCCACCAACCGCGTGATCCGCCTGCGCGACGGACGGATCATCGGCGACGACGCCGTGCGCCGCCCGACCAGCACGCACGCCGCGGCGGCTCAGGCGAGGCCGGCGGGCGCAGCAACCCCGGCAGGCACAGCAGGCACAGCGGCCCCGGCAGGCTGGGTCACTCCCGCGGGACCGGTAACCCCGGCAGCCCCCACGGGCACAGCAGGCACAGCAGCCCCGGCAGGGCCGGCGGGTCCAGCGACCCCGGCAGGCCCGACGGCCCCCACGGGCACGGGGACCACCGCCAGCACCGCCGCGACTCGCAGGGAGGCCCGCTGATGCCCTCCCTGCTCGACGCGCGCCGCGCCGCTGCGGCCTTCGTGGCCGTGGCCATGAGCGCCGCCCTCATCGCCTTCGCCTTCATCCTCTCCGACTCCTTCCGCACCCAGATGCAGGCCGAGGCCCGCCTGTCCATCGGCGGCGCCGATATCGTCGTCGCCTCGGGACGCCAGCTCAGCAGCACCGACGGCCACCTCGACGATGCCCTCGTCTCCCGACTCGCCGACCTCGACGGCATCGCCTCCGTGCGCGGCGAGCACTGGGGCATCCTCCAACTCGACCTGCCGCGCCAGCTCGCGGGCACCGTGGGCAGCGCGATCATGATTCGGGACGTGCCCGTGCTCAGCCAGTACACCACCCTGGCGGCCGGGCGTCTGCCGATCGGCACCGGCGAGGTCGCCATCGACACCCGCCTCGCCGAGCAGCAGGGGCTCGGCGTCGGGGACACCATCCGCCTCAAGAACGGCTACGACCGCGGCACCAGCAGCACCAACGGCACCGACGACGCCGACGGCACGGATGACATAGTCCATACCAGCCCGACCATCGTGGGCGTGGTCTCCCCCGGGGCCGACGCGGGCCTGGACAAGGGGACGGGGGGCACCGTCTACGCCACGGTCGACCAGTTCGAGGCCATGGGCGCGATCACCAGCTACAACCACCTGTACGTGACGGCGAAGCCGGGGACCAGTACCGGCGCCCTGGTGGACGAGGTCGCCGAGACCGTCCACGCCGTCCGACCCGGCGCCTTCGTGGTGGACGCCGACGACGCCGTCGCCGAACGCGCCGCCTCCGCCCAATCGGGCGGCACGATGGTCGCCATGGTCCTCAACCTGCTGACGCCCGTGTGCGCGGTGGTCGCGGGCATCGTCATCGCCACCACCTTCACCACCCTCGTGGCACGTCAGAACCGCACCATCGGCCTGGTGCGCTGCATCGGCGCGAGCCGCAGGCAGATCATGCTCGCCGTGCTGCGCACCGCCGTCGTCACCGGAACGGCCGGGTCCGTCGTCGGCGTCATCGCAGGGACCGCGGGAGCCGCCCTCCTCATCCGCTCGGGAGTCATCGAGAACCTGGACGCCCACCTCACCATCTCCCCCGTCTCCCTGGCGGGCGCCGTCGTGCTCGGCACGCTGGTCACGCTCGCGGCCGTGCTGCGCCCCGCGCACCGGGCCACCCGCATCTCCCCGCTCGTCGCCCTGAGCGGCAGCACGGTCGGCGCCAAGCGCGTCGGACGCGGGCAGCGGCTGGCCGCCATCACCGGACTCATCATCGCCCTGGCCGGCGCCGTCCTCGTCGTCCCGGGGACGACCGGGCACAACCTCTACATCGTGGCCGGCGGCGCCGTCCTCGTCGTCCTCGGGCTCCTGGCGGCCCTGCCCCTGCTGGTGAGCCTCATCGTCGGGCTCATCGGACGCGCCGGCTCCGATGGCCGCTACCCGATCCTCCACCTGGCCGCCCGCAATCTGGTCCGCAACCCCGGACGCTCGGCGGCGACCGCCGCCACGCTCCTCGTCTGCGTCTTGGTCGGCTCGGTCCTGTTCGTGGGCCTGTTCTCCTTCAACTCCTCCTTCCAGAGCATCGTGAACCAGGGCTCGCCCACCGACATCACGGTCTTCGGTGTGACCCCGCAGACCGACACCGCCGCGCTCACCTCCACCGTCGAGTCGACCGACGGCGTGGAGTCCACGACCCTCGTCCCCAGCCTCGACCTCACCCAGACCGTGGACGGCGCGACCGACAGCATCGACGTCCTGTCCATCAACGCCTCCGCGGTCGCCCCCGTCGTGCGCTCCACCAAGGGCCTGGAGGACCTCGACGATCGCACGCTCATCGTCGGGGAGCTCTACCGCATCCCCGACGGCACCGCCGTGACCCTCACCGGCCCGGCGGGCGACGTCGAGCTGACCGCCCGCGTGAGGGAGGGGTGGGGCGCCGCCATCACCCCCGCCACCGCCGAGCGCCTGACCGGTGGGGAGCCGACCGACGCCATCATGTGGGTGCGCACCACGGGCGCCGGTTCCTCGGAATCGGTCGAGAATGCCGTCCGTCAGGCCACCCGCGGCCAGGATCTCATGGTCAGGGGAAGCGCGGAGGGACGCAACGAGTTCACGGACCTGATGCACCGGACGGTGTTCACCATCTGCCTGGTCATGGCGGCGGCCCTCATCATCGCCCTGAGCGGGCTGGCCAACACCACGGACGTGAGCGTCCTGGAGCGCACCCGCGAGATCGGCCTGCTGCGGGCCACCGGCACCGACCGCTCGCAGGTCAGACGCCTCATCGTCATCGAGGCCTCCCTCCTGGCCCTCATCGGCGGTGTCCTGGGCGTCGTCATCGGGACCGCGCTGGGGGCGGCGGGCACGCTCGCGGTCCTGAGCGACGGGGGAATCAGCGTCTTCATCCCCTACCTCCCGCTGGCCGGCGTCCTCGCCGTCACGCTGCTCGTCGGCGTCGCAGCCGCACTGCGACCGGCCGGGCGCGCGGGCCGGGTGACGCCGGTAACGGCCCTGGCGACGGACTGAGGGCCCTCTCAGAGCGCGGCCTCCCGCTCCCGGTGCACGGCGACGACGAGCTTGAGGCGGGAGGCCGCCCCGTACTTCCTCATGAGGTGGGAGACGTGGGTCTTGACGGTGGACTCGGCGACGACGAGGCGCTGCGCGATCTCCGCATTGGAGTAGCCCTCGCACAGCTGGGCGAGAACCTCCTGCTCGGCCTCGGTCAGGTCGGGGCGGGCGCCCTGGCGAGCGGGACGCAGATGGCGGGCCACCAGCCGGGATGCGGTGGCCGGGGAGATGGTGGTGCCGCCATCGGCCGCGGCGAGGACGGCCCGCACGATCTCCTCGGGGGCCGAGTCCTTGAGGAGGAAGCCGTTGGCCGACTGCGACAGGGCGGCGAGCATGGCCTCGTCGTCGTCGAAGGAGGTCAGGACGACGACGGCGATCCCTGGATGCTCGGCCCGGACGCGGCTCAGGAGCTCCAGCCCGTCCATGCCGGGCATGCGCACATCGGTGAGCAGGACGTCGACGGGAACCCTCCGCAGGAAGGCGAGAGCATCCCGGCCGCGGCTGAAGGCGGAGGCGACCTCGATCCGCTCCGAGGAGGCCAGGTAGTTGCGCAGAGCGGTCAGGACGAAGGAGTCGTCGTCGACGAGCGCGACCCGGACCGCCGACGACGGGGATCCGGGCGGGTTCGTGGGAGCCATGGCAGGATGCTAACCATTGAGAGGCAGGGGGTGGTCATGAGACTCGGGGCAGGACCGACCGGGGCGGCGGAGGGCGCGGGGCTCGCAGTGGGCGCGGTAGGCCCAGGACCCACGGCAGACGCAAGGCCCGCGGCGAACCCAGCAGGCCCAGGACCCACGGCAGACGCAAGGCCCGCGGCGAACCCAGCAAGCGCAAGACCCGCGGCGAACCCAGCAAGCGCAAGACCCGCGGCAGACGCAAGACCCGCGGCAGACGCAGCGAGCACCACCGGACTGCTGGCCCGCACGCGATTCTCCACCTGGACGCCCGGGTGGCGCACCCACCTGCTGGGCCTGGCCTGCGCCGGCCTGCTCACCCTGATCTCCGTCCTGGCTCTCGAACCCTTCGAGACCGCCGATGCGTACATCGTCGTGGTCAGCGGCATCGGGATCGCGATGCTCTCGGTATGGCCGCTGGGGGCCAGCGCGATCAGTCTCCTGACCTCCTGCATCTTCCTCCTGGCACTCGACCACGGCGCCTATCTCAGCCCAGTCCTTCCGGCCATGGGGCCCTGGCTGTGCACCGCGGTGCTCCTGACTCGCGGCTTCAGCAGGGTCGGCGCCTACAGCCTGCTGGCCGCGAACGTCGTGGCGACTTTCGTCTTCTTCCTGTTGAGCCCACCGAACGAGTTCGCGGTGTGGCAGGGGTACCTCCCCGTCCTGTTCATGGGAGCCACCTGCCTCGTCGTCGCCGAGCTCCTGCGTCAGCCGCGAATGCAGGTCGACGCGGCGGCCGCCCAGTACCGGGCGGACCTGGAGCGCCAGCGCCTCCTCGTCATCTCCGAGCTGCACGACACGGTGGTGCGCGATCTCACCCAGGCGGTCATGACCGCCGAGCAGGCCCGGCTCGTCCGACCCGACGCCGCACTCGCCGGCGATCTGCGCGCGCTCACCGCCTCCGTGCGCACCGCCGTCGAGCAGCTGCGGAACAGCCTGCGGACCTTGAGCGACGCCGGAGATGGAGTCGGCATGGACGTCCTGGCCTCCTCCGCCCCACGACCCCTGAGCGAGGTCGTCGCCGAGGCGCGCGCCGTTCTGGCATCCCGCCGGGTCACCCTGGAGACCGAGGGGCTGGACGCACTGGAGTCGGCCGCCGTACCGCCTGGAGTGCGCCAGCAGCTGGTACGGGTGCTCGGCGAGCTGGTGAGCAATATGGTCAAACACGCAGCGCCCGGCAGTGCACGGCTCCTCATCGAGGCCGATGGCCGGAGCCTGGAGGCCATGGCCTCCAACGCCGCCGGGCCGGAGCATCGGGATGAACGGCGCGGTGAGTGGCAGGGGCGCAGCGCCGTGATCTCGTCCGGGCTCGGCCTGGCGGGCGCGCAGCGACGGGTGGAGGCCCTGAGCGGAACCTTCGACGTCACCCGTACGACCGAGCGATTCACCGCGGTCCTGTCCGTACCGCTCAGGGCCGCCGCCCCAGGATGAGGCTCATGGCCTCGCTGCGGGTGGCGGCGTTGCGCATAATGCCGCGCACCGCGCTCGTCACGGTGTTCGCACCGGGCTTGTGCACACCGCGCATCGACATGCACAGGTGCTCGGCCTCGACCACGACGAGCACTCCCCCGCAGCCCAGGCGCTCGACCATCGCATCGGCCACCTGCGCCGTCAGCCGCTCCTGGACCTGGGGGCGCCGGGCGTAGCCGTCCACGAGTCGCGCCACCTTGCTCAGCCCCGTCACCCGTCCGTCCTCGTCCGGGATGTAGGCGACGTGCGCGGACCCGTGAAAGGGCAGGAGATGATGCTCGCACACCGAGTACAGGGGGATGTCCCGCACGAGCACCATCTCGGAGTGCCCGAGGTCGAAGTTCCTCTCGACGTGCGTGCCGGGGTCCTCGCCGAGCCCGGAGAACATCTCCGCGTAGGCGCGGGCCATCCGCTCCGGCGTCTCGCGCAGGCCCTCGCGGTCGGGGTCCTCCCCCACGGCGACCAGCAGGTCGCGCACCGCTCGGCGCACGGCATCGGCGTCGTAGGTCACGACTCGGAGTCCCCCGCGACATCATCCCGATCCCCGGCATCATCGGTCCCCTCGGAGCCCCCGACACCGTCGGAGCCCTCTGAGCCCCCGTCGTCGGCCGGGTCCCCGGAGCCCCCGGCACCGTCAAAGCCCTCGGAACCCCCGGCGTCGGCCGGGTCCCCGTCGCGGGCGCCGCGGGCGTTGTCGCCGTCGTCGGCATCGTCGCCGCCGGTCACGACCCGGCCCTCAGCATCATCCGCGCCGTCGGCACTATCGGCGCTATCGGCGACGCCGCCCCCGGCCGCGCGCTCCTCGTCGTCCTCCCGCTCCTCGTCGTTGCGGGAGAGCGCCTGGGCGGCCGCGGGGAAGTCGGAGGCGGCCACCGCCTCCTCCACCACGAGGGTGTCGTCGGCCCGCCACAGGGGTCGCTCGGGCTGCTTGACGACGGGTGCGAAGATGCGCTCGAGGTCCTTCTCCAGCAGCGTCTCCTTCTCGAGCAGCTGGCTGGCCAGATCCTCCAGAACGTGCCGGTTGCGGGTGAGGATCTCCCATGCCTCGTGGTGGGCGACGTCCATGAGGGCGCGCACCTCCGCATCGACGGTCGCGGCGACGTCCTCGGAGAAATCGCGGTTGGTGGCGGACAGCCCCAGGACGGTCTCGTTCTCGGTGGTGCCGAGCTTGACGGCGCCGACCGTGCGGGTCATGCCGAAGTCGGTCACCATCTTGCGGGCGGTGCCCGTGGCCTTCTCGATGTCGTTGGAGGCCCCGGTGGTGGGGTCGCGGAAGACGAGCTCCTCGGCGGCCCGCCCGCCCATGGCGTAGACGAGCTGATCGAGCAGCTCATTGCGAGTCGTGGAGTACTTGTCGTCGCTGGGCATGACCATGGTGTACCCCAGGGCCTTGCCGCGCGGCAGGATCGTCACCTTGGTGACCGGATCGGAGTAGGCGCCGGCGGCGGCGCACAGGGCGTGACCCGCCTCGTGGTAGGCGGTGACGGCCTTCTCGTGGTCGTTCATGACGCGCGTGCGCTTCTGGGGGCCGGCGATGACGCGGTCGATCGCCTCGTCCAAGGCGCGGTTGTCGATGAGCTGCGCGTTGGAGCGGGCGGTGAGCAGCGCCGCCTCGTTCAGGACGTTGGCGAGGTCCGCCCCGGTGAAGCCCGGGGTGCGCTTGGCGACCAGGTCGAGGTCGACGTCGCGGGTCATGGGCTTGCCCTTGGCGTGCACGCGCAGGATGGCAGCGCGGCCGACCATGTCGGGGGCCTCGACGCTCACCTGCCGGTCGAAGCGGCCGGGGCGCAGCAGGGCGGGGTCCAGGACGTCGGGGCGGTTGGTGGCCGCGATGAGGATGACATTGGTCGTCGCGTCGAATCCGTCCATCTCGACCAGCAGCTGGTTGAGGGTCTGCTCGCGCTCGTCGTGCCCTCCGCCCATGCCGGACCCGCGGTGACGGCCGACGGCGTCGATCTCATCGACGAAGATGATGGCGGGGGCGTTCTCCTTGGCCTGCTCGAACAGGTCGCGCACGCGCGAGGCGCCCACGCCGACGAACATCTCGACGAACTCCGAGCCCGACATGGAGAAGAAGGGCACGCCCGCCTCGCCGGCCACGGCCCTGGCCAGCAGCGTCTTGCCGGTTCCGGGCGGGCCGTACAGCAGGACGCCCTTGGGGATCTTGGCGCCGACGGCCTGGAACTTCTCGGGCTCGGAGAGGAACTCGCGGATCTCCTCCAGTTCCTCGACCGCCTCGTCCTCCCCGGCGACGTCGTCGAAGGTGACGTCGGGCATCTCCTTGGAGCCGACCTTCGCCTTGGACCTGCCGAAGCCCATGGCGCCGCCGCGACCGCCGCTCATGCGGCCCACCAGCCACCACATGACGCCCAGGAAGAGCGCCATCGGCAGCATCAGCTGGAGCATGGAGGACCACCAGCTCGTCGTCGGGACGACGGAGTTGAAGCCGCCCGACGGGGCGGCCGCCTGGACGAGGTCATCGACCTGCTTCGCCTGGGCCTCGGTGTAGTTGAACTGAACCTTCTTGCCCACGGGCTTGCCGGTCTCGCCGGGCTCAGAGGGCACCGTGGTGTACCCCTCGGTCAGGTCCAGCTCGACCCGCTGGTTCCCGTCGATCACGGTGACCGACTTGACGGTCGAGGCGTTGTCCCTGAGGATCGCCAGGCCCTCGGAGGTGTCGATACTGCGGTAGCCGCCCAGCCCCGACACGAGCGCCCAGACCAGCAGCGCGATCAGGATGACGGGTGCAACCCACAGCAGGGGATTGCCGAGCGTATTGCGGCGCTTCCTGTCCCCCTGCTTGGAGCCGCCCTTGTCGCCCCTCTTCTCGGGCCGGTTGCTCGGGCGGATCTGTCCGGTCTGACCGGGTATCTTCATCGGCGTTGGTCCCTTTCGCGCGTCCGACTCCCCCGACGTTAGCCGACGAGGACGGGTTTCCGCCGCGAGGACCATCACCGTTCGCGACCGGCGTGCAGGCCCGCGTCAGGATCCGCGCTCGCTGTCAGGATCCGCGCTCGCCGCAGCGGCGACGGTGCAGCCTCAGCAGCGCCCCCGCCCCCAGGAGGGCGACCGCGACCAGGCCGAGCACGCCCCCGGCTCCGGTGGAGGCCAGCAGCCCGTCATGGCGACGGTGCGGCGGGTCCGCCACGACGATGACGTCCTTCGACTCGGAGGACGCGGACTCCTCGGGGTCACTGTCCTCGATCGCGACGGTCGCGTCCCCCGAGTCCTTTCCCGGAGCCGGCGCGGCGGGCGTCTCGGCACGACGGGGCGCCGGGCCCGCCGGCGCCGGCTCGGACGCCTCGGCGCCGGGCGCGTCCGCCTCGGGGGCCGGCGTCCCGGAGGCGTTCGGGGCCGGGGCGCTCTGCCAGGCCGGGCGCGCGACCAGGGAGAGATCCTGCCTGAGGGAGTCCGGCAGCGGCTCGATGACGACGCCGGCCCCGGAACCGCCCCAGGAGTGGGCGATCATGCCGCCGCCCAGGTAGATCGCCGTGTGGTAGACGTTCGCGAAGTAGTCGCCGGTGGTCCCCGCGCCCTCCGGGGACTGCCTGGAGAAGAAGAGGACGTCGCCGCGCTGGTACTCGTCGCCGGTGTTGAGCCACAGGTCCCCGTGGACGTAGAACCAGCGCGCGATCTGGTGGGCCCGCGCCAGCTCGGACTCGGGGGTCCGCCCGATATCGACCCAGGTGCCGACGCGCGTGTTCTCGTCCGCGACGTACGTGGTGTGCGAGTAGTCCCAGCCCAGAAGGGTCATGCCCACGAAGGAGGCCCCCGTGATCGGGTACGGGGCCGCCTGAGCGGCGTGCACGACCCCGGGACTGGTCAGCGGGGACGAACGCTCCTCGCTCCTCACGAGGCCGGTACCCGCGTTGACGAAGGACTGGGCGCGAGCGATCTCATCCTCGACGGCGGTCGCATCGGGCCGGGTGGAGGGGTGCTCGGCGAAACCGGTCGGCACGGCCCACCGGCCATCGGCCGTGGGCACCGAGACATTGCCGAGGATGCCGGAGGCATTCTCACTCTGGACGGTGTAGGTCATCCCGGCCCCGTCGCCGTCGACGACGTGCCCGCTCGTGGTCACCGTCTGCTCCAGTCCGGAGGCGGCCATGAGCTCGTCGACGGTCGCGAGCCGAGAGGCGTTTCCCGGCGTGGCGACCACCGGCTGCACCGCCGCGACTCCGACGTCCTGAGCCACGGCCGGGGTGCCGAGCGTCAGAACCAGAGCCAGGGCTGTCAGCCCAGTGGCGACGGGAACATGACGAGTGATCACAGCAGTTCTTCTCTTCAGCGCAAGGACGGCGGGCGTCGGTCGCGTCCGCCGTGCGTGCGGGGCGTTGGGGGGCTGCACGCAAGGCTAGTCTACCGCAGATCACGAAACGATAACGACTGAACTTTTAACCGCCGCTGCGGCGCCCCGACCCGCGGAAGAATCTCAGAAGAGCGACGACTGCTCCTCGACTCGACTGCGCCACAGCATGAGCAGCCCGAGAGCCAGGAGGGTCAGCGCGGCCAGGATGAGCGCCGCACCCGCACCGGTGAAGGCCAGCAGACCGCCAATGGTGCGGGTCGGGGAGTCCTCCGCGGCGACGACCGCCGCACTGGCCGACGCGGTGCGATCGGGCTCGCCGTCGTCGGAGGAGGACACGCTCTCGCTGCGCGAGCCCGACCCGCGGGTCTCGGTGTAGGAGGCGGAGGAGCCTCCGACCGACGACGTCTGACCGGAGGAGGCCGAAAGCGGAGGAGACTCGGACGCGGGGGCGTTCGTCGTCGAAGCCGGCGCGGGGGTGCCCGACAGGGGCATCGGCTCGCTCGGGGACTCGAGGGGGGGCTGGACGACTGTCGCCGGCGGCGCACTCGGCTCCGGTTCCGGCTCAGCGGGCTCCTGCGGTTCTGGACGATCCGGCACCTCGGGACCCGGCGTCTCCTCGGGGCGCTCGGGGGCGTCGGCCTCGGAGGCCCCGTCGTCATCGGCGCCGGAACCGGAATCGGAATCGGACGGATCGAACTCCTGCACGAGGTGGAAGTAGGAGTAGGACGTGGTGAATGCGTCCGCGTCGTCCTCCGCGGCGACGACCTGCACAGCCTGCGCGGAGTCGGCACGCGCGGACTCAGCATCGGCGGACCATGCGTCCGCGGTCCGCACGAAGGCCTGCGCAGGGGGCTGGGCGGAATCGACGTCGCCCTGGGCGGACCCGGGGCCCGCCGCCTGCACGTCCCCAGTCGGCGCGGAGTCGGCGTCCGCGGCCCGCACGTCCCCGGCGGCGAGGGCCTGCGCGGGGATGCCGATGAGCGCGAGGGCAGCCAGTACCGCAGCGAAGGAAGCGCGATGACGAATCATAGAGCCTCTCCTTTGCGGTCGTGGTTGTTCCAGGCAGTAGCGGGAACGCCCGGGGACGGGAAGTCGCGGTCGCCATATATCACGCTCGGGGACGCCATGGTGGGACCACATGCACGGGCCACCTTACCCGAGGTCGCAAGAACATCACAATGCAATTCGCCTCAGCAGAGCGCCGAGGGCCCCTCCGGGGTGGTCGCCCCGCATCCGGCATCGTCATCCGCCCGCCCCGACCAGCGCCCTCTGCCGAGGCCCGGCCCGGGACCCATCCGACCTCAGGACGAGGCGCCGACAACCGGTTGGCCCTCGCTCGGCCGGACGACGACGAAGCCGGCGCCGTGGAAGCCCAGCCGGAAGGACTCCTCCGAGCCGCGGCCGACGAAGGAGCCGATCCTGAGGGGGCTCTCGACCTGCGGCCGAAGGTTCGCGGACCAGCAGATCGCGGCCTGCGAGTCGACGAACGTGGGCCGCCGGGAGCAGTCGGGGAGCATCGGCGCGCCATCGGAGGACACGGCGACCGTCCCCTGACCCTGGACCAGGAGGTTGAACAGGCCGCCCGCGAGAAGGCCGGCATTGCCGACGAGCCGGATGTCGTCGTCGAGGATCGCATCGAAGGCGAGCGGGGAGCGCGTGCTCACGGTGATGGCGTCGCCCTCGAGTTGGAGGAGCAAGCGTGCGGTGGACATGATCGACAATGGGGCTGCGCCTGAGAGTGCCTCCGCATCAAAGACGGTGCGAGTTCATCAGTTCCAGGCCATCGGTCGAACGGCGACCGCGACCTGGGCAGAACTATCCGGATTTGCTCGGGACTCGTCATCGCCCGGGGTCGTCCGGCGCCCATCATCGCCCGGCGAAGATCCCCGCCCACGCCGCAAGGCGCCGCCCACGCAGCAGGCCCGGCCCCTGGACCGATCTCGAGCCGGAACTCGACCGATCTCGGCGCGGATTACGACCGATCTCGGCGAGGGGAGGCGTCAGCCGCCGTACACCTCGGGGCGCAGCGTGCCGATGAAGGACAGATTGCGGTAGTCCTCGGCATAGTCCAGTCCGTAGCCCACGACGAACTCGGTGGGGATGTCGAAGCCGACGTACTTCACGCCCACCTCCACCTTGGCCGCCTCCGGCTTGCGCAGAAGCGTCGCGATCTCCACGCTGGCCGCCCCCCGGCTCGACAGATTGCCCGCCAGCCACGAGAGCGTCAGACCGGAGTCGATGATGTCCTCCACGATGAGCACATGACGACCGATCAGATCGGTGTCGAGGTCCTTCAGAATGCGCACCACGCCACTGGACTTGGTCCCCGAGCCGTATGAGGACACCGCCATCCAGTCCATGGGCGCGCTGCGGTGCAGGCGCCGTGATAGGTCCGCCATCACGTAGACCGCCCCCTTGAGCACGCCGACCAGCAGCAGGTCACGCCCCTCGTAGTCGGCGTCGATCCGGGAGGCCATCTCATCGAGGCGCTGAGCGATCTGCTCCTCGGTGATGAGGACCTGTGCGAGGTCGGACCCCATGTCCGCGGCATCCATATGAGCTCCTCTCATGCGCATGGACGACTGCCGGTAGCCCCAAGCCTGCCACTAAGCCTGCCACAATGTCATCGGCTCCGCCCCTCACGGTCCGATCACGTCACAGTCCGCAGCGCTCGATCCACCGGTCGGGCCGGGGGATCTCCTCCGGCAGCGGCAGGTTGGCGGGCCCGCCCCACACCGTGTTGAGGCCGGTGTACCCCACTCGCTCGACGACCGCGCGCACGAACGCGGCGCCATCGGCGTACTGGGCCTCCTTGGTCTCCATGCCGATCAGGCGATTCAGCAGCGGGCCCGCGCCCGCCCCCGGCCCGGAGCCGCCGGACGCGCGGCGCGTGCGGTCCAGCACAGCCCGTAACCGGTGGACCGAGGGCATCCGGCTGGGATCGACGGCGTCGAGAACCGCCTCGGCGTGCCCCTCGAGGAGCGCCAGGATCGCGGAGAGGCGCGCCAGATGCTCCCGCTCGGGCGCTCCGAGAAATCCGTTGAGCAGGAGCTCGACCGGCTCGGTCGGGCTCGCATCCGCGCTCCGCGCCAGCGCGACGGCTCGGGCGATCCCGGCGTACGGGCCCGGGCCACCGGCGGCCGCGCTCCGGCTCGCGGCCACGAGCCCGCCCACGACGACGCGCAACTGATCGGCCAGGTGCCCCGCCAGCCACGGCGCGGCGTTCAACTGGATCAGGTGCGTGGCCTCGTGGAGGGCGACCCAGGCGGGCAGGTCGAGCACATCGAGATCGAGGCGCTGCCGGATCTCCAGGACATTGGGGGCCACCAGCAGGAGACGGGCTCCGGTGCGGGAGTCGGCCTCGGCATGTACTCCGGTGCGGGCGTCGCCGACGGCGGGACGGGCGCCGGGCCGGGACCCTCTGCTGAGAAAGGCGCCGGCACGGGCGTCGGGCCGGATGTCGCCGACGGCGGGACGGGCGCCGGGCCGGGCCGCTGCGTCGAACGGGGCACCGGCAGGGGCGCGGGCATCGAGCCGGGGCAGGACCTGGCCGAGGAGCCGTGCGGACGACCACCCCAGGACGGCGCCCACCTGAGCGGTGGCGAGCGTGCGCGCGCCGAGCCCGCCGTCGGGCGCGGCGCACCCATCCATGAGCTCGCGCAGCCACGCCGCCGAAGCGGTGATGAGGCCCGCCCGGTCCACCACCAGGATCTCGGCGGTCGCACTCGCGGACCGGGCGGCGTCGGGCAGTCCGGAGATACGACCGGCCCAGGGCAGGGCGCCGGCAATGCTGCGGCGCAGCAGGGCGACGGTCGCACGACGGGTCGCGGCCGGCACGCGCGGGCCGGCGGGGACGACGGCGCGCGCCAAGCGCACGGCAACGTCCCAGTCGATGAGATCGGCGGCGGTCGATACGGGAACGGGGCTCGGTCTCACGGTCTCATTGTCCCAGGGCGGACTCGCCGATCACGACAGCCGAGGCCGGCCGCGTCGCGGGCACCGAGCCGGAGCATCGGCGTCGGCCGGCGGAAGACGGAAGGCAGCCAGCAGAAGGCGGGCGGCAGCCGCGGAGGACCAGCAGTCGACCGCCAACGGCCGGCGAGACGACAGTCGGCGGCGGCCGGCGGAGAACCGCTGGAGAGCCGGTGGGCGGAGCCTCAGCCGTGGCAGCCGCAGTCGGCCAACGGGGTCATGAGGTCGTTGTCGATCGCCGTGCGCGCCGAGGTCAGGCCGCCGTCCTCGAAGCCATCGACGATCACCGCGAAGGCCAGCTGCCGCCCGTCCTTGGTCACGACCGTGCCCGTCAGCGAGGCGACGGTGCCCAGGGAGCCGGTCTTGGCGCGCACGGTCCCGGCACCCCCGACACCCACGAATCGCTCCTCCATGGTCCCGTCCAGGGCGCCCACGGGCAGGTCGGTGAGCAGGGTCCGTCCGACGGCGCCGCCGTCCGCGCCGGCGGCCCGGGCGATGATCTGCGCGAGCAGCCGGCCGGGAACCTTGTCGCCCAGGGCCAGACCCGAGCAGTCGAGCACGGTGACGCCCGAGGTGTCGAAGCCATCATCCCTCAGCCGGGCCAGCACGGCCGCGGTGGCGCCCTCGAAGGAGGTCTGCTGCCCCGCATCGGCGGCGACGAGGCGCCCCTCGACCTCGGTCATGGTGTTGTCGGAGGCCTTCAGGGACACCGACAGCACGTCGGCCAGGGGCGCGGACTCGACGGAGGCCAGCTCCGTCGAGTCGGAGGGGGCGGCGCCCCGGGAGACGTCCCCCGTCACCGCGATGCCCGCGGCCGTGAGCTGGTCGGAGAACGCCTTCGCGGCCTCCATGGCGGGGTCTGCCGGGTAGGTGCCGCTGTGGGAGTGCGCGGTCACGTCGAGCATGATCGGCTGGATCGGGGCGACCCACGCCTCGTTGCCCTCCTCCCAGCCGCTGTTCCAGGTGGGGCCGGTGAACAGGGTGTCGTCCAGGGCGACACTGACGCTGGTGACGCCCTTGGCCTGCAGGGCGACGGCGGCGGAGCGGGCGAGGTCGCCCAGGCCCGCGCGTCCCACGGTGGCGTTCGGGTCCCCGGCATCGGCCGCCAGCAGCACGTCTCCGCCGCCGACCAGCGTGACGGTGCTGCCCGACACGACCGCCTTGGTGGTCAGGGTGTGCTCGGGCCCGAGCTGCGACAGCGCCGCCCAGGCGGTGAGGACCTTGTTGGAGGAGGCGGGCGTGAGCGCATTCCCGCCGCCCGTATCGAGCAGGGTCTCACCGGTGGCGGTGTCGATCACGGTCACGGTGGTGGTCGCCTTGCCGACCATGGGGTCCGAGGAGAGGGTGGTGGCCAAGGAGCTCAGGGCGGAGGTCGTGGGAGCCGGGGCGTCGGCGTCGAGCCCCGATGGCACGCCCGAGTCCTCGTCCGGGGCCGACGGCGTCGGGTAGGGCTGCGGCCGGTAGGAGCTCGAGGCTGCGCTCAGCGGCCCCGGAACGAGGTCGAGGGAATCGGCGAGCCCGTAGTAGGCACTCGCGACGGCGAGCGTGGCGACGGTGAGCGCCGCGATCTGAGCCTTGCGCACATCTCCTCCAATGAGTCGGCCGGTGATTGGACGGCCCGCGGGGGGAGCGGCCGGGCCCCGTCGGGGAACCGGGCCGCAGGATGTCCCGCCGGGAGCGCCGTCGTGGGCCACACTAGTGCCATTGGGGCGGTTGAGGCCGACCAGGACGAGACCGAACAACGTCGGCGTCAGCAACGCCGCCGACACACTGCACCGACGACACTGCGACACTGATAAAGGAGACACCCGTGGAGTTCGACGTCACGATCGAGATCCCCAAGGGCAACCGCAACAAGTACGAGGTGGATCATGCCACGGGCCGCATCATGCTGGATCGCATGCTGTTCACCTCGACGCGCTACCCGGACGACTACGGCTTCGTCGAGGGCACCCTCGGCGAGGACGGGGATCCGCTCGACGCCCTCGTGCTCCTGGAGGAGCCCACCTTCCCCGGATGCCTCATCCGCTGCCGCGCCCTGGGCATGTTCCGCATGCGCGACGAGAAGGGCGGCGATGACAAGGTCCTGTGCGTGCCGTCGGCCGATCAGCGCGCCTCCTGGCGCACCGACATCGAGGACGTCTCCGAGTTCCACCGCCTGGAGATCCAGCACTTCTTCGAGGTCTACAAGGACCTGGAGCCCGGCAAGAGCGTCGAGGGGGCCCACTGGGTCGGCCGCGAGGAGGCCGAGGAGGAGATCCGCCGCTCCTACGAGCGCGAGGCCGAGCGGGCCGCCCGCGAGGGCCGCTGATCCGGCGGGAGTCCCGCCCTCGCCCTCGGCCTCGCGCGGAGGACGATCGCCGGCCGTAGCCGGTTCGTGCGCCCGCGTCGTCGCCCCCGGCCTCGCGCGGAGGCCGGGGGCGACGTCTCTCGCAATCGATCCCTCGATGCGATCCCGGCGGTTCCGACCGCCGTCTGAGTGGTCGGAACCGCCGGAGCCCGTCAGGGACGCACGGCGTAGGGCATGATGTCGGAGTAGCGCACCGAGGTGATCTGAACGGGGACGCCGAAGGTCGGCGCCTCGATCATCTCATCGTCGCCCAGGTACATGGCGACGTGGTAGATGCCCTCCTGAGTGCCGTCGGAGGACCAGAAGATGAGGTCGCCGGGCTGAGCGTCGTCCAGGTCGACCTGCTCCCCCTCGCCGTACTGCACGCGCGAGGAGTGCGTCAGCTCGATCCCGGCGGCCTGGTAGGCGAGCATCGTCAGACCGGAGCAGTCGACGCCGTCGTAGGATTCTCCGGCCCACACATAGGGCACGCCGAGATAGCTCTGAGCGGCGGAGATCGCGGCCTCGGCGCCCGCACCATGGGAGGGCGCGGGCTCCGGCTCCGGCTCCGGTTCCGGCTCGGGCGCGGGCTCCTCCTCGGCAGGAGCCGGCTCCGGTTCCGGCTCGGGCGCGGGCTCCTCCTCGGCAGGAGCCGGCTCGGGCTCGGGCGTCGGGGTCTGCGTGGGCTCGGCTGTCGGTGTGGGCTCGGCAGTCGGCGTCGCGGAGGGCTCAGGCGTCGGCGTCGCGGAGGGCTCAGGCGTCGGCGTCGCGGAGCGCGTGGGCTCGGGCGTCGCGGACTGCGAGGGCTGGGCGGTCGGCTC
>ERZ773008.359-NODE-359-length-32688-cov-3.805841_pt1 | contig 32688 bp, 21 predicted proteins | sample MGYA00580664_ERZ773008 | MGnify/ENA primary metagenome ERZ773008 (study PRJEB29015, sample SAMEA2738016) | human oral metagenome | biome: human oral; feature: human-associated habitat; material: dental | place: China | collected 2048 ...
GGCGGTATCTTCGGCGGCACCTGCCTGAACGTTGGCTGCATCCCCACCAAGATGTACGTCTACCCGGCGACCATCGCGCAGAAGACCCGCGAGGTCAAGCACCTGGGCGTTGACGCACACGTGGACGCCGTGCACTGGGCGCAGATTCGTGACCGCATCTTTGCCTCCCGCATTGACCCGATTGTTGAAGGCGGCCGCAACTGGCGTGCCGGTCTGCCCAACGTCGACTTCTACGACCAGTACGCGCGTTTTGTCGGCTCCCATACCGTTGAGCTGACCGACGGTACCCGCCTGCAGGGCCGCCAGATTGTCGTTGCGGCAGGTTCGCGCGCCGTGCTGCCTCCCGTGCCCGGTATCGACTCCTCCAAGGTCTACACCAACGACAACGTCATGCGCCTGGACGAGCTGCCCGCCCGCATGGTCGTCATCGGTGGCGGCGTGATTGCGGCAGAATTCTCCCACGTTTTCTCCGCATTCGGCACCGAAGTAACCCAGCTGAACCGCTCCTCCCGCCTGCTGCGCGGCGTGGACGAAGAGATCGTGGCGCGTTTCGAAGAAGCCGCAAGCAAGCAGTGGAACATCGTCAAGGATGCCTCCCTCTCCGAGATCCGTGAGAACGCCGACGGTAGCGTGACCGTCGTAGCTAAGCGCACCTCCGAGAACGGCGAAGAACTGCTCGAAATCCCGGCAGACGCTGTGCTCGTGGCAACCGGTCGCCGCCCCAACACCGACACCCTCAACGCGAAGAACTACTTCGACGTGCAGGACGGCGGCCAGCTCAGCGTCGATAAGTACCAGCGCGTGCTCTACAACGGCGCACCCGTACCCGGCGTCTACGCCCTCGGCGATGTATCCAGCCGCTACCAGCTCAAGCACGTGGCAAACCACGAAGCACGCGTTGTGCAGCACAACCTCAGCCACCCCGAGGACCTGCGAGCCAGCGACCACCGCTACGTACCCGGCGCGGTCTTCAGCAACCCGCAGATCGCCGTGGTCGGCATGACCGAAGAGCAGGCGCGCCAGGCGGCCGAACGTGAAGGCTTTGAGATCACCGTCAAGGCACAGAACTTTGGCGACACCGCCTACGGCTGGGCAATGGAAGACAAGATCGGCCTGTGCAAGCTCATCGCCCGCAAGGACAACGGCGAGCTGCTCGGTGCGCACCTGGTCGGTGAAGAGTCCTCCGTGCTCATCCAGCCGCTACTGCAGGCAATGAGCTTCGGCATGGATGCACGCACCCTCGCACGCGGCCAGTACTGGATCCACCCGGCACTGACCGAAATCGTTGAGAACGCGCTGCTCGGCCTGGAATTCGACGAGCCCGCAAACTAAGAATCCACCAACTAGCGACGGCTAGATAACGCCCGGAAGCCGAGGCTTCTAGCGAATAACCAGCGAATAAACACGAGAGGAGGGGGTCGTACCGATTAGGTACGCCCCCTCCTCTTGTATATGGTCTCTCGTTGATGATAGCCGGAGCCGATTATGCGTTGTCGCCCTCAGACTTCTGAGAGCTCTGCTCTGTAGCAGTCTTCTTCTCAACCTGTGCGGGCTTCTTGGCGGGAGCCGCTGCGGAAGAGTCCTCAGCCTGCTCTGCAGCCTTCTCCTCCTGAGCAGCCTTCTCCTCCTGAGGCTTCTGCATCATCTCGGCGGTCTGCTCACGCAGCTCCTCAAACTTCTCAGCCGCCTGCTCACGCAGCTCGGCAAGACGCTCCGCCTGATGATCCGCGTACTCGTGCAGACGCTCAGCAGCCTGCTCACGCAGTTCAGCGAACTTCTCAGATTGCTCCGCCGCGTACTCCTGCAGGCGAGCCAAAGAATCCGAGGTGCTATCGGAAACCTTGCCGTACATCTCGTCCACGTAGGAGGAGAAGTCCTGCAGAATCTTCGCGCGGCGCAACTTCTGCGAAGGAGTCAGATAGCCGTCCGCCTCGGTCAGGTCGCGGTTCATAATGCGGAACTCGCGAATACCCTCGGCGCGGGAAACCAGCTGGTTCGCCTCGTCCACGAGCTTCTGAATCGCGGCACGAACCGCCGGGTGAACAGCAGCCTCCGGGATGGAGAGCGAACGCGGCAGACCCAGGTGCTCCAACTGCTCGGGCAGGGTATCCGGATCCAAGGTCACCAGAGCCGCAATGAACGGCTTCTCATCGCCAATCAGCATCGCCTGAGAAACCAGGGGAGAGGTACGCAGATGAGTCTCCGCAATACCCGGAATCACGTTCTTACCGCCGGCGGTGACAATGATTTCCTTCTTGCGGCCCACAATCTTCAGGTAGCCGCGCTCATCGAAACGAGCCAGGTCACCGGTGCGGAACCAACCGTCCTCAGTGAACGCCTGAGCATCCTCTTCGGGGTTCTTGTAGTAGCTGCTAATCACGCCCACGCCACGAACCAGAAGCTCGCCGTCCTCAGCGATATAGCCTTCGGAACCGGGGATGAGCGGGCCAATCATGCCAATCTGGTACGGGTTGATGCGGCCAGCCGCAATCGGGGCGCAGGTCTCGGTCAGACCGTAACCCTCAACCACCTGCACACCTACCGCGTGGAAGAAGTGCGCCAGGCGCTCGCCGAGAGGGCCGCCGCCGGAAACCGCGTAACGCAGCTCGCCGCCCAGAGCCGCACGCAGCTTCGAGTAGACCAGCTTGTCGTACAGAGCGTACTGCGCTGCCAGCTTCAGCAGGACACGGCCCTCAACCTTCGCTTGGGACCAGCGCACCGCAATGTCGGTGGAACGCTCAAAGAGAGCCTTATTGAACTTACCGCCCTTAGCCGCCTTCGCCATGGCGCCCTCGTACACCTTCTCAAAGACGCGAGGAACCACCAGCAGCATGGTCGGCTTGAAGCTATCCAAGTCAGCAGCCAGGTTCTTAATATTGGGGGAGTGGCCGATAACCAGGCCGGCGTCCAGCGCCAGCACCTGAATCAGGCGCGCCAGAACGTGCGCAAGCGGCAAGAAAAGAATGGAGGAGTTGCGGGAGTTCGCAATCTCAGACTCTGCAAACTTGGTGTTCGCGCTCAGGTTCAGGAAATGGCCGTGAGTCAGCGCGCAACCCTTGGGGCGACCGGTCGTACCGGAGGTGTACACAATGGTCGCGATGTCATCACAGCCTGCGGCGGAACGTACCTGCTCCAGCTGCTCATCGCTCACCTCGGAGGCGCGAGCGCTGAGGGTATCAAGGTCGCCGTTCTCAATGACCCAGCGGTGCTTGAGCTGGCACGGCTCAGAAGTAGAAGCGGCGTATTCTTCCGCCTCAGCCACACGATTCAGGAGCTTCTCATCCTCGACGAAAATAGCGACAGCCTCAGAATGGGACAGCGCCCACGCCGCCTGTGCGGCAGCGTTCGTCTCATACACCGGCACGGAGACAGCGCCAGCATACCAAATCGCGAAGTCAATGACAGTCCACTCAAAACGGGTGCGGCTCATAATACCCACACGGTCACCCGGGCGGATACCGGCGGCAATCATGCCCTTGGCCAGGTCGGTCACCATCTGGTGGAACTGCTGGGCGCGAACCGGCTGCCAGTTACCCGGAGACATCTGACGACGGTACAGCACCGGATTGGAGCTATCGGCACGGTGGCGCTCAACAATGCTTGTCAGATTCAGAGAGGGGTCGACAATAACCTCAGCGGGAGTGGAGAAGACTTTCATAATGCGCCTTTCAAATCAGGGCGTCAGCTCGGGCGGTCCGGGCCGCGGGCTGTCCTCGATCTCTCGAGGTGCCGTGATGGCTTTCTGATGGTTCTGCCCACCGCGGCGGGTGATGCATTCGCCTGTTTGTAGCGGGTGGAACCTTCAGAATTTAGTGGTTTAGGGATGCGACAAAAGCTTGAACAGTAGAGAGAAGATACTCGGCGTCGTAGTCGAGCGTTGCCACATGGTAGCTGCGGGTCAGCCACCTAAATTCTACAGGAACTGAACAATGTTCGAGAAAATATTTGTGGGAGCTATCCGACACAGTATGATCGCCCAGTGAACGCAAATACAGAACCGGCGACTTCAACTGCGGAATGAGGGCACGAGTCTCAGCGCCCAAAAGATGCAGCTGATGCACCGCCGCCGTCGGAACCAGCGAATAAGCACCCTCATTCACATCAGGAACCGCAATATCGGAACCAATGGCCTTGAGTACCGGCAGAACCTTCGAGACCTTACCGGCGTGGCGCATCATCGGGTTCACATCCACCATGTAGGGGTTGATCAGCACCGTGCCCACCACCGGCAGACGCGCCGACAGATGAGTCGCCACCGTGCCACCCATCGACATACCAATGATCACCACCTGCAGCCCCTGATCAACCAGGCGACGGTACCCTTGCTCAGCGGAAGCCAGCCACTGCTGGTACGTGCTATCACGCAAATCCTGCCAACGGGTCGCGTGACCAGTTAGCACGGGCATCTCCACCGCATAGCCGAGCTCCATAAAACGCTGAGCCACCGGGCGCATACTGTGCGGCGAACCCGTAAAACCATGCACCAGCAAAATACCCACGGAATGCTGCGCCGAATCAGGGCTAAAAGAAACAGGGGAGTGGTCGAACGCATCCTGCTCTTCCCCGAGACGACGCCCCAGGGAATCCCTAACATTTTGGGTCGCAAGAAGCCTGCGCTCGCGAGCCTTGCGGCGCATCCGCTTGAGCGGTTCCAGCGAGTTATCGAAAATGCTCATGGTCCTCCTTCGCCAACCTGCGCGAATATGAGTGCAGGTGAGGCTCTATAGCGTACCCTGATCGGCTGCCGCGGATACAGCACCGGTGCTGGGATATCGCCCCCAGCGCACCCGATACACCGGTGCGCAGAAAAATCGTTCTCTTTTCTTTAATTATCGCGCGTTCTCTCGCGCCTCTCCAGACACGCTAGAATTGAGCCGGGAACATTCAGAGAGGAGACCCCATGCCTAACACCGCCCTCTATTCAACGCTCAAGATTCTTGGCTCCCCCCTGCTGCAGGGGCTGTACCACCATGACGTGGTGGGCCTTGAAAATCTGCCCGAGGGTCCCTACATTGTCGCCAGTAACCACCTGGCGTTCTGCGACTCCATTTTTATTCCTCTCGCCATGCCTCGCACCGTAAACTTCCTCGCCAAGAGCGACTACTTCACCACCCCCGGCGTGAAGGGTCGCGCCATGGCGGCGTTCTTCCGAGGTGTCGGCCAGCTTCCCATGGACCGCTCCGGCGGCCAGAAGAGCCAGGAATCCCTCAACGCCGGCGCACAGGTCCTCAAGGATGGTGGCGTCATCGGTATCTACCCTGAAGGTACCCGCAGCCCCGACGGACGAGGCTACCGTCCCAAGGTCGGTGTCGCCCGCCTCGCCCTGGAAACCGGCGTGCCCGTAGTGCCGGTCGGCCAGATTGGTACCGACCTGATTCAGCCCTCCGGTTCGAACCGTATCCGCCTGCGCCGTGACGGCAAGCCCATTCGGGTGCGCACCATTATCGGCAAGCCCCTCACCTTCGAGGAATACACCGACGGCTCAGACATGAGCCACCGCGTGCAGCGTGAAATCGCCGACCGTATCGGTGCTGAGATTCGTGCCCTGAGCGGCCAGGAATACGTGGACGTGTACGCCGACCGCGTCAAGAAGCTCATGGCCGATAAGAACATGAGCGCTGAGGCGGCAATTGCACACCTGCAACGCTAAGCACTAAGACAAGCACCCTGAGGTAGCTCCCTGAGACATTTCTCCCAGTGCGCACATACGCCAGAGGGCGGGATGCGGTACATACCGCCTCCCGCCCTTTCGTATGTCGTCGTGCAACGGGGCGTTTCAGCCCGCTGCTGCTCATCAACCCCCTGATCACCAACCCGTTGCTCGCCGACGCCGGGCGGCGCCATCTAAACATGTGAGATGTACCTGACCTCGGGGTTAGGTGTTGAAGCAAGCAAGAGTACAATTAGGTCTATTCAGCCTGAAGAATCGTAAGTCGGCACGCCGCACACGGCGCGCCGAGCACCCGAAACGGAGCTGAATCAGAAAACGCACAAGACCATCCCGATGGAGTGAAGATGAGCAATCAAAACCTCAGCACCTCGCAGGCCCCCGACCACGGCCTGGACACCTGGCGCCAGCTGCACATTGACCAGCAGCCCACCTGGAGCGAGCATGAAGATTTTGAGAGCACCATCGCCGAACTGAACTCGGTACCGCCGCTCGTCTTCGCTGGTGAGGTTGACGCCATGCGCCAGGCACTCGGTGAGGTTGCTGAAGGCCGCGCATTCCTGCTGCAGGGCGGCGACTGTGCAGAAACCTTCGCGGGTGCAACCGCTGACAAGATCTCCGGCCGCGTCAAGACCATCCTGCAGATGTCTGCAGTGCTCACCTACGGCGCCTCCATGCCCGTGGTGAAGATGGGCCGCATGGCGGGTCAGTTCTCCAAGCCCCGTTCCGCAGACACGGAAACCCGCGGCGACGTCACCCTGCCCTCCTTCCGCGGCGAGACCGTCAACGGTTTCGACTTCACCCCCGAAGCCCGCGTACACGACCCTAAGCGCATGCTGCGCGGCTACCACACCAGCGCATCCACCCTGAACCTGGTGCGCGCCTTCACCAAGGGCGGCTTCGCAGACCTGCGTGCTGTGCACCAGTGGAACCGCGGCTTCACCTCCAACCCCGCGCATGAGCGCTACGAGAAGACCGCCAACGAAATCGGCCGCGCCCTCAAGTTCATGGAAGCCTGCGGCGTGAACTTCGAAGCCCTCAAGACCACCGACTTGTACGTCGGCCACGAGGCGCTCGTGCTGGACTACGAGCGTGCCCTCACCCGCATCGACTCGCGCACCCAGCTGCCCTACGACACCTCCGCACACTTCCTGTGGATTGGCGAGCGCACCCGCGGCGTCGACGATGCACACGTCGACTTCCTCTCCAAGGTCCGCAACCCCATCGGCGTGAAGCTGGGCCCCAGCACCACCGCAGAGGACGCACTCGCACTGATCGACAAGCTCGACCCGAACCGCGAGCCCGGCCGCCTGACCTTCATCACCCGCATGGGTGCGAAGAACATCCGCGAGAAGCTGCCCGCAATCGTTGAGGGTGTTCAGGCTGAAGGCGCGAAGGTTGTCTGGGTCACCGACCCGATGCACGGCAACACCATCTCCGTGCCCTCCGGCTACAAGACCCGCCGCTTCGACGACGTGCTCGATGAGGTTCGCGGCTTCTTCGAAGTACACGAGGCACTGGGTTCGTTCCCCGGCGGTATCCACGTGGAAATGACCGGCGACGACGTGACCGAATGCCTGGGCGGCTCCGACGCCATCGACGAGGCAGCACTGGCTGACCGCTACGAGTCCCTGTGCGACCCGCGTCTGAACCACTCGCAGTCCCTGGAAATCGCGTTCCTGGTCTCCGAGTACCTCAAGAACCGCGCATAAAACGCTTACGCTGTTCGCCGCGATAGGCGGCGGGGAGTAGCCGAGACGACAATGCCCGGGTCTTCACCTGACAAGGATGAAGACCCGGGCATTGCGTTTAACCTGCGCTCGGCAAAAGAGCGGCGCGGCAGGAGCTAGAAGGTCAGGAACGCCTCAACGTTACGCCACCACTGCGACTGCACCAGCGAGGTCGCAAGCCACCAACCGGTAAAGCTTGAACCCATACCCAGCAGAATCAGCGCCAGAGCCCAACCGCCCACCGCAATACCGGAGGGCGGAGTCCTAAACTGCTTGGCGGGTAGGCGAGGATCCTTCTGGGACGACTGCTCGGAATCATCAGAAGTACCCGCAGACTCCTCCGCCTCAGATGCGCTCGCCGAGCCCTTAGCCTTCGAACGGCGCGAACCCGAGGGGCTCAACGAACGCTCGGCATGAATCGGTGCGTACTCGCCGTGAGCTGAGATAAACTCCTGCTCTGTCTGCGGGCCAATACCAACGGACTGAGTCAGCGGGCCCTTCGCAGCTGCGGCGCGGCGGCCCATGAACGAGCCCAGGCCTCGCTTACCGGGTTTACCCGTTACGCCGTCTTGCTCCTGGTCAGCGTCAGAGTCGTCATCATCGGAGGCAGAACTCACCAGCGGCGGAATGCCCTGGCGGTTCAGCACGGAGTCCTCAGCGTCCACGTCGGCAAGGTGCACGCCCTGACCGGTTGCCGAGGCATCGTACACGAGGCTGTCGGGGGAGTACACATCGTACGCCAGCAGATCGCGGGCATCGCTAAAAGCACTAATCGGGGTGTTGCGGACCATCTGTGCGGCACCGCTGCGCTCCGCAATATCGGCAACAGCCTCCCAGAGGGGAAGCTCCGGCTCCGGGCACGAGGGGGCACGCCAGGCGCGCTCAGCCTCACCCAGCGACTCAGAAATCTCCAACAGAGCCGTAAACAGCTCGGTCGCATCCTCCGGGCGGGCATGAGGCTGCTTGCGGGTACACCACGAAATCAGCCCCGCAATATCGCGGTCCGCACCCGGGGCAACATCGGTCAGCGCTGGCATCTCAATGTTGGCGTTGTGGTAGAGCACCTGCTGGTCATTCTCCAGACCCACAAAGGGCAGGCGACCTGAAAGCATGCGGTACATCATCACGCCGAGCGCAAAAATATCGGCCTGCGCGCCAACCTTCACCTTAGGGTCCAGGACCTCCGGCGCAACATAGGCGGGGGTACCCATGGGGGCGCCCGCATCCACCTGATCATCGCGGCGAGAAAGGCCGAAGTCCGTGAGCTTCACCTGGCCGTTAGCGTCCAGCAGGATATTGCCCGGCTTAATATCGCCGTGCAGGTAGCGGTTCGCGTGCACCTCCGAGAGCGCCTCCACCACCGGAATGAGGATATCCAGAGCCTCACCCAGGGACAGGGCATTACGCACACGCAACAGCTGACTCAGGGTGCAGCCGTGCACATACTCCAAGACGATGTACATGACCATCTGACCCGAAAAATATTCGGTACCCGAAGAGATCACGCCCACCGTATGTCCGCCGCCACCCACCTGGCGCATCGAACGCTCTTCACGGTGGAACTTCTGGCGGTTTGCCGCATCCTCGGCCAGAGCGGGGGAGAGAACCTTGAGTGCGACCGGGTTATTCGACCACAGGTCCAGCGCATAATAGACCTCGCTCATGCCGCCGCGGCCAATGAGCGAACCCACCTGGTAGTGACCCTCAATAATGGCGCCACTGAGCCACTGCGAAGAACCGATAGAGGTATCGGGGGCAGCGGGACGAGTGGCGGGAGGAACAGAAGTATTAGAAGAAGAACGAGGGTTCACGGGAGAAATCCGGCGTGGGCTGGGAGTATTCATACGTCTCAACATTTTAGCCCGCCCACCTGGAGAGACGCGATGCCACAGGGGGCCTGGCAGGTGAACACTCAGCGAATTCTTAAGAAGCGCAGGTGGACCCGGCTCCGGCTCACGAACCGCGGCAGCGCACAATAACGAAAGAAGCCGGGAGGGGCACCGAAGGCGCGGCGGGTCAAAAGTGGTAAATACGTGCCAGCTCTGGCACTCTTAAAAGGTGACTAACGAAAATATTGCTCAGACCTTCGCCCTCGTCGGCGATTGGGTAACTATCCCCGAAATTGCGCAGGCCCTCGACCTGAAGGTGACCCGCGTACACAACCTGATTTCTGACGGTACGCTCATCGCGCTGCGCGACCCGGAAACCAACGTGCGCAAGGTACCCGCACTGTTCCTGAACGGTTCGCGAGTTCTCGAATCCCTCAAGGGCACCCTCGTTGTCCTGAAGGACTCCGGCTTCAGCGATGAAGAAGCCATCGTGTGGCTGTACACCAACGACGAGTCCCTGCCCGGCCGTCCCATCGACGCACTGATCGACGGTCGTAAGACTGAAATCCGTCGCCGTGCGCAGGCACTGGCTTGGTAGTACCTACTTGGTGATACCGGCTTGGTAATAGCGGTCCGGCACTATAGCTAAATACGTTGAGGCGGCATACTCCGGTATGCCGCCTCAACTATTTAACGTCTATAACTGTAGTGACCTTCTATGCCTTGCGGCGCAGTGCACGGCCCACAATATCGGTCAGCGCCGCGTGCACCAGCTCGTCCAGGTTCATCGCCTCCAGCGTCTCAAACACAGCCTGAGACTTCTGCTCAATCAGCTGCTCATGCTTGGCGAAAGCACCCGAAGAAACCATCAGCTCGCGGATGCGCTCCACCTGCTCGTCACTCAGATCAGGGTCGCCCAAGCTATTGTGCAGAAGCGCCGCATCCTTCTCATCGAGGGCAGCGGAGGTGAGCGCCACCAAGACGGTACGCTTGCCCTCACGCAGGTCATCGCCGGCGGGCTTACCGGTCACCTCGGGCTGACCGAAGACGCCCAGCTCGTCATCACGCAGCTGGAAGCCCTCACCCAGCGGCAGACCGAATGCACGGTAACTAGCAAGCACCGGGTGCTGCTCGCTCACGGCGCCGGTGCCGTTCTCCAGCGCGGTGGCCTGCAGAGCCAGAGCGCCACCAATCGTGAAGGGGTGCTCGCACGAGTACTTGGCGGACTTGAAACGAATCACGTTCAGGGCACGCTGCAGAGCTGCCTGAGCGTCCTCGGTCTCGAGAACCTCGGAGTAGACGTCCAGGTACTGACCCGCCAGAACCTCGGTGCGCATCCGGTCAAAAATAGTGCGCGCGGGGGTGCCGTAGATCGCTCCCTCACCCATGGACGCGAAAACCTCGGCAGACCACGCCAGGGTCAGATCGCCGGCAAGAATACCGCCGGTCAGACCGTAGTTGAAAGCATCACCGCGCCAGCTATTCTGCTCGTGCGCCGCCTCGAAACGCCTGTGCACGGAGGGTGCGCCGCGGCGGGTATCGGAGCGGTCGATAATGTCGTCGTGAATCAGTGCGGAGGTCTGGAACAGCTCCACCGCCATGCCCGCCTTCACAATGGACCAGGAGGCGCGGTTCTCGGTGACGGGTGCGCCGCCGGCACCTCGCCAACCCCAGTAGCTCAGCAGGGCACGTAGGCGCTTGCCGCCGGTGGAGAGGGACTCAATAGCCTCAAGCAGGGGCAGAGTTTCGGCAGAAATACCCTCGAGCAGCTCGCGCTGGCGGGCAAAAAACTCAGCCATGAGAGTGTCAAAAGCGTGCAGGTAGGCTCGCTGCTCTTCGGCAATACGCTCAGCGAGGTGCGCAGAAGCCGCCGGGATGTTCGGGGCTGCTACGGTGAGGCTCTCGGTCGCCTGGGGAGTGGGTGCTCCGGAGGGAGAAGGGGGAGTCATACTATCCTCGCTGATGGTCGCTGTGTACGGTCCTGATGGGGTGCGGTGTGCACTTCTTCTAGCTTAGTGGAGAAACGCCCAAGAGAACGCATTTACGAACATGTTTACGATATATTGCCTCTATTTTTCGTAGAAATGTGCTATATTTTCGGTAGGTGGGCGTAGAGGCTATGAGAGGAGGGGACATGGGGCAGACGCGAACCGGCAAGAATAGCGGAGCAAGGAACGGTGGTGCAAGGAATGGCCGCGTCATTATGCACCTGGACATGGACGCCTTCTTCGTCAACGTCGAACTCCTCGAAAACCCAGCTCTGCGTGGCGAACCCATCATCGTGGCGCCCCTGGGACCCCGTTCGGTCGTCTGCTCCGCCTCCTACGAGGCGCGCGCCCACGGAGTGCGCTCCGGCATGCCGCTCAGCCGCGCCCGAAACCTCAGCCCCAACGCCACCGTCCTGCCGCTGCGCGGCGACTACCGGCACTACTCCCGCGCCGTCATGGCAATCCTGAACGATTTGAGCCCCTACGTTGAGCAGGTCAGCGTGGATGAGGCCTTCGTTGACCTAACCGGTGCCTACCTGCATGGGCAAGACCCCGTCGCCCTGGCGCAGCGCGCTCGCGACCGCATCGCGCAGGAACTCTCCCTGCCTTCCTCCGCGGGGGTTGCGCCCAATAAACTACTCGCCAAAATGGCCTCCACCGGTAGTAAACCGAACGGGCTGTGGGTCATTCCACCCGAGAGGGTTCAAGAATTTCTTGACCCGAGAAAAGTCTCCGACCTATGGGGAGTGGGTGCGAAAAGTACCGAGCAACTCTCCCGATACGGTATTCACACCATCGCCCAGATGAGGTCCATGAGCCTTGACTGGCTCAAAGAACGCTTTGGCACAGCCCAGGGCGAGCACCTTTGGGCCATGGCGCGCGGCATTGACGAGCGCCCCGTGATCACCGAACGTGAAGAGAAAAGCATGGGCGGCGAGCACACCTTCGAGACGGATACGACCGATGCTCAGGAGGTCAGTGCTGCTATTCGGGAGCTGAGTCTCAATCTGGGAAAGCGCCTGCGCACCGCCGGGAAACTCGCCGGTGGGCTCAGCCTCAAAATCCGCTACAGCACCTTCGAAACGCACACCCGCGCTATTACCCTGAATGTGCCCGTAGACTCCGGCATGCAGATTGCTTCCTTGGTGTTGGAAGCCCTGCGCGCAGACGGAATCTTGGTAGGGCAGGATGCACCCCGCGCCCTGCGACTCATCGGAGTGCGCGCCGAAAAGCTCGCCCGCGCAGAAGACGGGGTGCAACAAACCCTCTTCGACTCCATTGAGAGCGGGGCAAGCTCACGCTCCGCACAAACCAGCTCCGCAAAAATCACCTCCGCACAAACTGCCTCTGCGCAAACTGTCTCTGCGCAACGAGGCGGTGGGGGAGTATGTAATAGCTCGCAGAACGGTACTCGCACAGGGTTTGGTATTCGCCCGGGCTCTGGTACTCAATTGGTGTCTGGCGCTCGCTCGGGGTCTGGTGCTCGCCTCGTGAAAAGCGGCAGATGGTCCGAGGTGGAGCACGTCATGGACGCCATTCACCGCAAGTACTCGCAGGAAAGCCTCAAGCCAGCCTCCGGAGTCACCGCGCCTGAGAAGAATATCGAAGAAAAGAGCCACAATGAGGAATAGCTGAGGGACAACAACTAGGGGCCGATACAGCTTAATCAGCGGCTATATCGCAGCCGGTTACTCGTAAAGTGCGGGCGAGGAACACCTCCGCGGAAGGCGGGAGAAAGACATAAAGAGCTTCTGACCGAAAAAGAATGCGCCAACCCCATCCGGCGCGGTACGATGGGAAGCATACGGCCGGCAAGAAGCGCTCACCGCGCCAGCTGATACACTAGCTAACCCGGTTGATACCGACGTCATCTTGAGCAAAGATACCTCAAAGGAGAAAACGATGGCACTGTCCGAGCGTGAACAGAAGGTTCTGGACCAGCTCGAAGAACTCATGAGCAATGAGGATCCGCACTTTGCCTCCTCCATGTCTTCAACCGGCAATACTGCGCCGGTCTTTAGCGCTCGCCACTTGGCTCTCGGTATTCTCTTCGTTCTCATTGGCCTGGGCATCATTATTGGTGCGGTCGCATCTAACATGATTTGGCTGGGTGTATTCGGCTTCCTCTTTGCGGCAGGTGGCGTGTACTTCGCAACCACCAGCAAGAAGACCCCGGTAGATTCCTTCCTCGGCGGTAAGGCAGAAGGCGCAGCCCGTGTGCGTCAGCGCGAGCAGAAGGAACGCTCTTCCTTCATGAACCGCCTGGAGGACCGCTGGGACGAGCGTAATAACGGTCAGCTCTAAAGCTCAGGTCTAAAGCGTTCAGTTCTAAAGTATTCAGGGTGCAGAAGCTTCGCGGCCCAGCTTATAGGGCTGACCCCCGACGCGAAAATCTCAAAACTCAAGACTGACTCAAGACTGATTAAGCGGAGGTAAGAATTCTCTTACCTCCGCTTTTTCTATGCCCGAACTGGTGAGAGATGGAAGTATGGGGGCTGGTGGGCGGAGCACGCCAAACCCCGAAACTAACCCCCTGAAACTAGCCCCGTCATTGAGTCGGGGTATGGCAAGCATGATGAGGGTGGAGCGCTGAGCGCACGCGCCCGAAGCTGTGTAGAAGCTGTGCGTCAGCGTTAAAAATGCAGAAGAGAGCATAAAAACACTAAAAGATACTCTGCCGGGTGGGGTAGGTGGTGGAAAGTGGGGTAAAGTGGAGAGGAAAGCTGAAAGTCAGTCCTATCGCCGTGCCCTCAAACACTCGGCGGAGGCGCCGGCCCGGCACACCCCGCCACCGGCACCTACAGGATTCGTGGAGCAACCCCGCTCCCGCAGACTTTAGCGCAACGGCACACATCGGGGAGGTGAAGTGAATGTTCCTAGGTACCTACTCACCACGAATGGACGCCAAAGGACGCATCATCCTTCCCGCCAAATTCCGTGAGGAACTCTCAGCAGGCCTCGTTCTGACCCGCGGTCAAGAACGATGCCTGTACGTTTTCCCCGCCGCAGAATTTGAACGCATCCACGAACGGATGCGCACCGCACCCCTGCCGGGACGAGCCGCCCGAGACTTCCTGCGAGTTTTCCTCTCCGGAGCCTCCGACGAACTGCCCGACAAGCAGGGACGCATCACCATCCCGCCGATACTGCGCCAATACGCAGGACTGACCGACAACCTCGTCGTCATCGGATCCGGAACCCGCGCAGAAATATGGGATGCCGCAGCCTGGGAAGAGTACCTCGCCCGCACCGAAGCTGAATTTGCTGCCCTCGACGAGGACCCGTTCAGCCCGCTGCTCTAACCGGCATCCCGCCGACGCGACGGCTACCGCCCCGGCATCTCTAGCACCCGCACCACTCTTCCGTAAGCCTTCCCGCAGGACAAACTCTCACAGGAGCACCCATGAGCGTAGAACACGCCCCCGAAACCGGTACGACCGCCTCCGGCGCTGCCGCCAAGGTGACCGGCGCATCCATTGAGAACCTCTCCCAGCGTGAAGCCAGCGAACGCCACGTGCCCGTCATGCTGGACCGCTGCATTAACCTGCTGGCACCGGGCATTGAGCGCGCCGTCGAGGAGCGTGGCACCGCCTACGTTATTGACGGCACCCTCGGTATGGGCGGCCACTCTGAGGCGTTGCTCGAACGCTTCGAAAACCTTGTGCTGATCGGTATTGACCGCGACCTGCAGGCACACGCCATCGCCGGTGAGCGCCTGGCACGCTTCGGCGAGCGCTTCGTGCCCGTCCACGCCGTCTACGACGAAATTGACCGCGCCATGGAAACTGCCGGCGTGCAGGGCATCGACGGCATCCTGATGGACCTGGGCGTCTCCTCCATGCAGCTGGACGAACGCACCCGCGGCTTCGCCTACTCCTACGACGCGCCCCTGGACATGCGCATGAACTCCGAAGATGAGCTCACCGCCCGCATCGTCGTCAACGAATACAGCGAAGACCAGCTGCGCCGTATTATCCGCAACTGGGGCGAAGAGAAGTTCGCATCGCGTATCGCCCGCGCCATCTGCACCGCCCGCGCCAACGCGCCCCTGGAAACTACCGGTGAACTCGTGCGCATTATTCAGAAGGCTGTGCCCGTCGCCGCGCAGCGCACCGGCGGCCACCCCGCCAAGCGCACCTTCCAGGCGTTGCGCATCGAAGTGAACCACGAACTGGAAGCCCTCGAACGCGCCGTACCGGCAGCCCTGGAGGCACTCAACCTCGGCGGCCGATTCGTCGCCATGAGCTACCACAGCCTCGAAGACAAAATCGTCAAGAGGGCACTGACCGCAGAGGCAACCTCCAAGGCGCCCAAGGGCTTCCCGGTAGAGCTTGAAGAGCACAAGCCCACCGTCAAAATCATTACCCGCGGCGCCGAACCGCCTACCGACGAGGAAATCGAACAGAACTCCCGCGCCGCCAGCGCCAAGCTGCGCGCCGCCGAGAAGATCCGCATCCCCGCCAAGTAGAAGACAGAAAGCGAAGAAGAGTGAGCACCCAGCACGCATCCCAGCGCCCCACCCGCACCCAGGGCGCCCCGCGGAGTCGACGCGCCGGTTCCTCGCGCCCTGCCGCCGGCACCCCCGGCGCCGTTGGCTCTACCCGCGCATCCTCTACTGGCTCTACTGGCGGCTCTACCGGGGCGAGCCGCGCCTCCACCCGAGCCCACTCCGGCCGTACCCGCGCCGCGCGTCTGGAGCCGGTCACCGCCTCCCAGCCGGTGGTCCGCCCCGCCAGCACCGCTGCTTCGCACGGCGGTAAGCGCACCTCAACGAACGCGAGCCGTGTGCCCTCGAGCGTCCGTGCAGCAGCACGCACCGAAGAAGCACGCGAAACGAAGCCCAAGCAGCGTAACCCGCTGTCCACTGTGCGCCGCCGAGCCCGTAAGCTCAGCCCGCCCACCATGCTCGCTGTTTTTGCGGCAATTCCGCTGACCCTGATTTTTATTCTGCTGCTCAACGTGCTGATTGTGACCCGCCAGTACGACATGGTGGATTTGCGTGCGCAGGAGCAGCGCCTCGTGCAGGAGAACCAGGCGCTGCAGCAGGAGATTGGTTTCAAGGAAGCCCCGCAGGATTTGGCGATACGCGCCAGCACCCTGGGTATGTTTGTGAGCTCTTCGCAGGCGACCCTGAACCTGCAGTCCTCCACGATTGAGGGCACCCCCGCCCCGGTGGCAAGCCCGACCGGTGCTGAGGGAAACAAGCAGGAGAACCTGATTTCGCCTCCGGCGGCCGGCTCGAACGAAAGCTACGCCAAGGGCATTGTGGAGGCTGACAAGTCTGTTCAGCAGCGACACAGCCAGGCGAGTGGTGCGGCTAAGGCATCTGCAAGCGCCTCGGCAAGCCCCGCCCAGCAGGCTAACCCGGCACCGGCGAATAGCGCACCTGCCAGCCCGGCTGCATCCGCCGCCCCGAGCGCCGCTCAGCAGTCCAGCCCTGCCGCTAGCCCCGCGGCAAGCCAGCCCGCACGATAAACAACATTGACCACAGGATGCGTAGCATCACCGATAGACCAGACCAGCGAAAGGACCACCGCATGAGCTCCGACGCGCGTAAGAACGCGAACGAATCGGCATCCGGTCAGCCGGACCTGACCCGCCGTGGCTTTGTCGCCGGCGCCGCTGCCACCTGTGCTCTGGGCGTCATTGGTGCGAATCTGTTTATCCGCCAGGGCTTTGATCCCGGTGCGGTGGCGAATGCGTCCCGTCAGAAGCGTTTGCGCTCCCAGGTGCTGCCTGCTGTGCGCGGTCAGATTCTCGATATCAACGGCAACGTCATGGCGCGTACTGTGCAGCGTTATAACCTGACTGCTGACCAGAGCGCCGTGGCGACCTTCAAACGCTACAACGAGGATCGCACCCAGAAGGTTGAGGTCACCCCCAACCAGCTGGTGTACGAGATGGTCGATATTCTCAAGACCGTTGACCCGGGCATTACCGACGAGTTCATCAAGTCCAAGCTGGACGGCACCTCAAAGTACTCGGTGATCAAAGCAAATATCACCCCGGAAATTTTCAATAAGATTGATGCCCTGGGTGCGCCCTTCATCTACGGTGAGGCGTTCTCTCAGCGCCTGTACCCCAACGGTAGTGTGGGCGGTTCCGTGGTCGGTAAGTACAACATTGTTGAAGAGGCAGACGGCAACGGTACGGGCGGTACGGTGTCCCGTAACTACTCCGTGGGCATTGAGCGTGTCTTTGAGAAGGAGCTTGCCGGTACCCCCGGTGAGCGCACCTACGAGATTAGCGCTGATGGCGTGCGTATCCCCGTAGCGAAGGAAGAGCAGCGCCTGGCGGTGGACGGTAAGAATATTCGCCTAACCATTAACCGTGATGTGCAGTATTTTGCGCAGCAGGTGGTACGTGCTCGCGCCGAGGAGCTGAAGGCTGAATGGTGTACCGCCATTGTTATGGATGTGCGTGACGGCTCCATTTTGGCTCTCGCTGATTCCTCCACGATGGACCCGGGGGCGGCAACTATTGAGGATGCGGCGGACATGACTCCGCGCGCTATTTCGCAGAACGTGGAGCCCGGTTCGACCGAGAAGATGCTGACTTCTTCGGCACTGATTGAGCAGGGCCTGACGACTCCGACTAGCGTGTATGATGTGCCCGCGACCCTCACGATTGACGGCCAGACTTTCAAGGATGCGTTTGAGCACGGGGCGCAGCGGCGTACTTTCTCGGGCATTATTCATGACTCGATGAACACCGGTACGGTGCTGGTCGGTCAGAAGCTCAGCAAGGAAGAGCGCTACAACTGGTTGAAGAAGTACGGCGTCGGCGAGTTTACCGGCATTGAGCTGACCGGTGAGGAGCAGGGCCTGATTGCTGATTGGCGTGATTGGGACGGCCGTCAGCAGTACACGGTGTTGTTCGGTCAGGGTGTTGCGCAGACTCCTTTGCAGACCGCCATGATTTTCCAGGCGCTGGGCAATAAGGGTGTTCGTCTGAAGCCGCGCATTGTGGACGCGATCATTGACGCGGACGGTACCGAACATAAGCGTGCCGTGGAGCCTGGTGAACGCATGGTCAGCGAGCAGACTGCCGCCTCCTGCCTGACTCTCATGGAGAATGTGGTGGAGCAGGGCCACGCCCGTCCGGCGAAGGTGACTGGCTACCGTGTGGGCGGTAAGACCGGTACTGCGGAAACCCCGAGTGAGAAGGGCGGCTATGACGGCAACACGACGTCCTTTATTGGTGTGGCGCCGATTGAGAACCCGCAGTTCTTGGTGGCGGTGACCATGCAGCGTCCTGAGGGTACGGTGGGTACGAACGGTACGACGGCTGAGTTCTCCAAGATTATGGAGAAGACTCTGCACACCTATAATGTGCCTCGTTCTACCGGTGAACCGGAGTTGATTCCGCTTTTTGCTGAGGACAGCCCCAATAAGACGAGCTAAAGGCGAGCGGGGGAGAGGCGCCCGGTAGCTGATTCGTGATGAAGAAGCGCCGGTACTGAACACCTGTCGAAGCCTAAAGACCGTAGAATATTGAATGACCCTGTGTGCCTTGAGCGCATTGACCATACAGAGCTCACCGCTTCTGATAGCGGGGAGGAAAGAAGGACGATGGATACCGCATCTCACGCACCCGGCCAGAACCTGCTGGGCGGCGACGCTCAGACTCTGCGCCCGAATTCTGTGCGCCCGGTGAGTTTGGCGCACCTTCGCGAATATCTGCAGGGCTTGGGTGCTCAGGTGAGTTCCCAGCCGGCTAGCGGCGTTCAGGGCTCTGAGTCCGGTGAATCTGTTGAGGTTACCGGTATCAGCATGGACTCCCGAGGCGTGCGCCCGCAGGACCTGTACGTGGCTCTGCCCGGTGCGAAGGTGCACGGCGCGCAGTTTGCTGAGGCCGCGTTGAAGCTGGGCGCTTCCGCTATTTTGACGGATGCTGCCGGTGCGCAGTTGCTGGGTGAGGCGCCGGTGCCGCTCCTGGTGACTGAGAACCTGCGCGAGTACGTTGGTCCGTTGGCTGCGCTGATTTATGGTTCGGCGTCGTTCCCTGATACTCACCGATATGCGGTGACCGGTACGAACGGTAAGACCACCTCCACCTACATGCTGGAGTCGGTGTTCCGCACCGGCCTGGGTGTGAAGACCGGTCTGATTGGCACTATTCAGATTCTGATTGATGGTGTGTCGGTTCCTTCGAAGATGACCACTCCGGAGTCTCCTCACGTGCATTCTCTGCTGACGATTATGGGTCAGCATCAGGTTCGTTGCGCGGCGATGGAGGTGTCTTCGCACGCGATTGATTACCACCGTGTGGACGGCGTGAAGTACGCGGTTGCTGGCTTTACGAACCTGACTCAGGATCACCTGGATCTGCACGGCACTATGGAGCACTACTTCGATTCGAAGGCTCAGCTGTTCACTCCCGAACGTGCCGAGCTGGCTGTGATTACTGCTGATGATGAGTGGGGCGAGAAGATGTTCTCCGCCGCTTGCGAGCAGATGGGTGCGCAGCAGGTTCACCGTCTGGTGACTGCTCGAGGTGCCGGTCTGGCTGAGGTGCCTGCAGAGTTTGGCGCCCGCGACTGGGCTGTGGTGAAGGTTCAGCGTGAGGGTCTGGGTCACCGCTTCCACGTGGCTAATGGCGCCGGTGAGAGCGTTGAATGCTACACCGGCCTGCCCGCTGACTTTAACGTTTCGAATGCTGCGCTGGCGGCTCTCATGGCATACCTGGATACTGATTCCGCTGAGCGTGAGCGCCTGCTGCCTGAGCTGGCCTCCGGTGCGGCTCTGACTCCGGTGGTGCCGGGTCGTATGCAGCTGATTTCTTTGGCTCCGCACGCGATTGTGGACTTCGCTCACAACCCGGACGGTCTGACCCGTGCCCTGGAGGCGATGGACCGCCCCGGTGAGGGTAAGGTCATGATTGTTTTCGGTGCGACCGGTGAGCGTGACCAGCTTAAGCGCCCGATTATGGGTGCGATTGCGGCACAGCACGCGGATATTGTGGTCGTGACTGATGACGATCCGCACGGTGAGGCGCCCGAGCCGATTCGTGCCGCCGTTGAGGAGGGCGCGCAGAAGGCTGAGAACCGCCGAGCCACCCAGATTCTGAATATTGCTCCGCGTGCCGCCGCTATTGAGGCGGCAATTGCCCTGGCGAGCGAGCACGATGCCATCCTGATTGCTGGCCGCGGCCACGAAACCGAACAGGATGTTGACGGCGTGGATATCGCCCTGGATGACCGCGTTGAAACCGCCCGTGCCCTGCGTGCGCACGGTTTCGAGATTCTGCCTGATTACCAGCGCATGCTCGACGAAAGTGACTCTAAGACCGCTGAAGGTATGGTGAAGAATGATTAAGCTCAGCGCCGCCCAGATTATTGAGGCAACCGGCGGCACCGCTATCGGCCTGGACGGTCGTGAGGAGCAGGTGTTCGCAGACTTCGCCACCACCGACTCCCGCGAGGTGCAGACCGGTACCCTGTTCGTGGCGAAGCCCGGCATGGTCACTGACGGCCACAGGTTCATTCCCATGGCGTTTGAGAAGGGCGCGACTCTGGCACTGGTCGAGCGTGAGGTACTCGACGAGCAGGGTGTGCCGTACCCGAGCATCCAGGTGCCCGATGTGGTGCTGGCGATGGGCGATTTGGCGCGCTACTCCATTGAGCAGATGCGTGCTCAGGGTGAGCTGACCGTTATCGGTATTACCGGTTCTGCCGGTAAGACCACCACCAAGGACCTTCTTGCCGCCATTTTCACCCCGGAGGGCCCGACCGTTGCCCCGGTCGGCTCCTACAACAGTGAGGTGGGCGTGCCCCTGACCGTTTTCCGCGCGGATGAGTCCACCCGCTACCTGGTTATTGAGATGGGTGCGGACCGTGTGGGCAACATCGAGTACCTGGCGAATATTGCGCACCCCGACCACGGTGCGATTCTGAAGGTTGGTACCGCGCACGCTGGCGAGTTCGGCGGCGTGGACAATATTGAGCGCACTAAGGGTGAGCTGGCTGAGGGCGTTCAGCCGACCGGTTCCCTGGCGCTGAACGCTGATGATGAGCGCGTGCTGCGCATGGCGTCGCGTTCGGTTGCTCCCATTACCTACTTTGGCGTGGGCGAGAAGACCGACGCGAACGGTCAGCCGTACGAACGCTACGTTGCGGCGCTGAACCTGCGCACCACCGACGCCGGCTGCCCCGAATTCACTCTGCGCCTGCCTGACGGTAGCGAGTACGAGATTTCCTCGCAGCTGATCGGTGAGCACCATGTGTACAACCTGCTGGCTGCGGCGACGATCGCCTACAACAGCGGTATTTCGGGTGAGAAGATTGCTCGCGCGCTCAACAAGACGGCGGCTGCTTCGAAGTGGCGTATGGCCCGCACCGACCGTGCCGACGGCGTGACCGTCATTAACGACGCCTACAACGCGAACCCCGAGTCGATGGCTGCGGCACTGCGCACTCTGGCGCAGCTGGGCCGCACCGTTGACCCGGCGACCGGTCAGCCGCACCGCACCTGGGCTGTTCTGGGCGCCATGCTGGAGCTCGGTGACGCCTCCGTGGAGGAGCACGACCGCATCGGCCGCCTCGTGGTGCGCATGAACATCTCCAAGCTGATTGCTGTGGGTGACGAGACGAAGCCCATCTACAATGCGGCTCACCTGGAAGGCTCCTGGGGTAATGAAGCGACCTGGGTGAAGACCCCGGAAGAGGCAGAGCAGATTCTGCGCGCCGAGGTTCGCCCCGGCGACATTGTGCTCTTCAAGTCCTCGAACGGCGCGAAGCTGGGCATTCTGGGCGACCAGGTTGCTTTCGCCGAGTACACCTTTGGCGCTGAGGAAGAGCAGGCACCGACCTGGCTTTCTGCCGGTGACTTTGTTGAAACCACCGATTTGAGCGACCACCTTACCGCTCACCTGGACGGTGCCGCTAACGGCGACCGCACCTCGACCGAACAGACCACGAACGAAGGGTAGCGCTTTATGATTACCGTGCTGATTGCTGGAATCTTCGGATTCCTCATCTCCCTCACCGCGCTGCCGGTGTTCATCAAAAAGATGAAGTCCCTCAAGCTTGGCCAGCTCATCCGTGAGGAAGGCCCGGCAGCCCACCAGTATAAGGCGGGTACCCCCACCATGGCGGGTTTGATCTTCATTCCCGCGGCGATTCTCGCCTACTTCTTGACCCTGGCGGTGAGCGCACTGTTCTTCGGTACCGCGCCGGTACCGACCGCGACCGCGTGGCTGACCATCGCCTTCACCCTGGGCATGCTCGGTGTGGGCGCGGCGGACGACATCATGAAGTTCCGCAATAAAGGCAACGAGGGCCTGACCGAGAAGCAGAAGACCATCGGTCTGCTGGCTGTGACCCTGCCCTTTGCGTACTTGGCGTTCCAGTTCCCGAACGAGTCGGGTGCTCGCCCGGCGTCGACCGCTATCTCTTTCGTACGTGACCTGCCCATCGACCTGTTCGCGGCGGGTGCGGTCTTCGGCAGCATCCTGATGGTTGCGTGGATTACCATCATCTCTCTGTCCGGCACGAACGCTGTGAACTTCACCGATGGTCTGGACGGCCTGGCTGGCGGCATCATGATGACCATCTTCTCCGGCTACCTGACCATCAGCATCTGGCAGTACGTGCACGCCTGCTCCGCTGGCGCCGGCACCGCCTGCTACGATGTGCGCGACCCCGGTTCGCTGGCGCTGATTGCCGCATCCCTGGTGGGTTCGCTGGCTGGCTTCCTCTGGTGGAACGTGTCGAAGGCACAGATCTTCATGGGCGACTCTGGCTCCCTGGCGCTCGGTGGCGCAATGGTTGCTTTCGCGCTGTTCACCCGCACCGAGCTGCTTCTGCTGGTCATCGCCCTGATCCCCGTGCTGGAAGTGTTCTCTGTGATCGTGCAGAAGTTCGTGTTCAAGACCAGCCGTAAGCGTTCGGTCGCAGCGGGGGAGAAGCCCCTGCACGCGCACCGTTACTTCCGTATGACCCCCTTCCACCACCACATGGAGAAGGTCGGCGTCAACGGCAAATACTCAATTGATAAGCGAGGCGTTGCCCCCGGTACGGTCAGCAGCGGCGAAGTGAACTCCGTGTTCCGCCTCTGGGTTGTTAACGCCCTCTGCGTGCTCGTTGCCCTGGCGCTGTTCTTCGGTGACTGGTTCTCGCAGACTTCTGGAGTGATTCACTAATGTCAACTAATGAACAGCCGGATGCCGCTCGCATTGAAGCGAACGCCGCCGCTATTGCGGTGAACCCGGTGTATGAGAACGAGCGCCTCGCGGAGCTGACTCATTGGGGCGCCCCCTGGGCTAACCTGCGTGTGGTCGTGGTGGGCATGGGCACCAGCGGCGACGCCGTGACCGATGTGCTCGCCCAGCTGGGTGCACATATCGTTGTCATCGACGGGGCTGATACCCCGGAGAAGCGTGAGCGCATCGAGATTTACAAGAACGCCTACGGTAATGTTGAGGGCCTGTTTGGTCCCGAGCACATGCGTGCACTGCCCCTGGTGGATGGTCAGGAACCCGAGCTTGTGGTGACCTCCCCGGGCGTGCGTCCCGACCACCCGGTCATGCTGGACGCTTACGAGCGTCGCATCCAGATTTGGGGCGATGTGGAGCTGGCGTGGCGCCTGAATGAGCGCAGCGACTGCCTGACCCCCAAGTGGCTGTGCCTGACCGGTACGAACGGCAAGACCACGACCGTGGGCATGACGGATTCGATTCTGAAGGCTGCCGGTAAGAAGTCTATTCAGGTGGGCAACGTGGGCATGCCCATCGTGTACGCGATTGCCGACGATGAGCCCTACGAGTTCTTCGCGGTGGAGCTGTCCAGCTTCCAGCTGCACTGGACCTACTCGATGTCCCCGTACGCTTCGGTGGTTCTGAACATCGCTGAGGATCACGTGGACTGGCACGGCTCGTTCGACGCCTACAAGGCCGATAAGGCTCGCGTGTACGAGCACACTCAGGTTGCCTGCATCTTCAACACCGACCACGTAGACACCCTGCGCATGGTCGAGAACGCGGACGTTATTGAGGGCGCTCGCGCGATTGGCTTTAGCTCCACTGAGATGCCCGCCGTGTCGATGCTCGGCCTGGCTGAGGACATCATGGTGGACCGCGCCTTCTTGAAGAACCGTTATAACGAGGCGTACGAGCTGGCGGTTCTGGAGGATTTGGCTCCGGCACCCGGTAAGATGCCCGCGAAGCACACCGTGGAGAACGCTCTGGCGGCTGCGGCGCTGTGCCGTGCGGCTGATATTGACCCGAAGGCTGTGGGCGCTGGCCTGCGTTCCTTCAAGACCGGTGCGCATCGCAACCAGCTGGTGGGCTACGCGAACGACATCATGTGGGTGAACGATTCGAAGGCTACGAATCCTCACGCCGCGAATGCGTCGATGAGCGGCTACCCGTCTCTGGTATGGATTGCTGGCGGCCTGTCGAAGGGTGTTGAGTACGATGAGCTGATCGCCGCTCACGCTCAGCGCCTGAAGGCTGTGCTGATTATCGGTACTGATACTGCGGCGTTGAAGTCTGCGTTGGCTAACCACGCTCCGCAGGTTCCGACCTACAATATGACCGCCGCTGTGGCTGATTCTTCGGACGGCGTTGCCGTGATGAACGCGGCCGTTGCGAAGGCTGCTGAGCTGGCGCATCCGGGCGATACCGTGCTGATGGCTCCCGCGTCTGCGTCGATGGACCAGTTCAAGAATTATGCGGTGCGCGGTGATGCGTTTGCGAACGCTGTTGCCGCCCAGCTGGCAGACTCTTAGGACGTTGCCTGCAGGGGGCGTCTCGGGTGACCGGGGTGCTTTCTGCGGGTTCTTCTCGGGGGTGGGATGGTAACGGTGTCCCACCCCTGAACCTTTTTCGTGTATTCGCCACGACGAATCCGTGGCAGTTGAGGCCTATAGGAGGGCATGTGAGTACCAGCGCATCTTCGGAGCGTTCGGCTTCTTCGGCGCGTTCGACCGCGAGTGGTCGTTGGGCGTCTTTGCGAGCCGGTTGGGAGGACTTCTCTGCGCCGTTCCGTGCTCGTGCCGATAGGCTGTACCGTCGTGGTTTGAAGGCTGACCTGTGGGATGTGCCGGTGATGCTGCTGGTCACCACCTTGGGTCTGGCTATTTTTGGCTGCATTATGGTGCTGTCGGCCTCGAGTGTCACCATGATTTCTCAGGGCCAGTCGCCGTTCTCGCAGGTTTCGTCGCAGGTCATGTTCTTGGTGCTTGGCGTGATTGCGATGGCGGGTATTACGCGTATCCCTGTGGGGGTTTACCACAAGAAGTTTGTGGTGAACGCGATGCTGATTGCCGCGTTGGTCATGCAGCTTGCCGTGGTGGTCGTTGGCGTTGAGGTGAACGGTAACCGTAACTGGCTGAAATTCCCCGGCGGCGTGCAGATTCAGCCGTCGGAGTTTTCGAAGCTGGCGATTATTATGTGGCTGGCGTGGGTGTACAGTCGTCACGGCGATATTTCTCGCAGTATTTGGCGTACTCTGTTCCCCTCGATTTATGGTGTGGGTGCCCTGGTGCTGCTGATTATGCTCGGTGGCGATATGGGTACCGCTATGGTGTACGGCTTCATCTTTGTGGGCATGATGTGGCTGGCGGGCGCTTCTCGTAGCTCGCTGCTGAAGATTGGCGGCGCGTTTGCGGCGCTGGCGCTGGTGGGCGTTCTCAGTAGCGCGAACCGTGTGGCTCGTATTTTCGGTGTTTGGGGCTCGTGCACGAACGCTAACTGTGACCAGGCGAATTCTGGTGAGGTGGCGCTGACGACCGGCGGCTTCTTGGGTGTTGGCCTGGGCCAGTCGCGTCAGAAGTACAACTACTTGGCTGAGGCGCATAACGACTATATTTTCGCCATTATTGGTGAGGAGCTGGGCCTGCTGGGTACGCTGGCGGTTCTGCTGCTGTATGCGGGCCTGGTGTATTGTGCGGTGCGTATTATGCTGCGCACTACTGACCCGCTGGTGCGTTTGGCTACGGGCGGCATCATGATTTGGCTGAGCTCTCAGGCGATTATCAATATGGGCATGGTGTCCCGTATTTTGCCGGTGATTGGTGTGCCTCTGCCGTTTGTCTCCTATGGTGGTTCGTCGCTGTTGTCTTCGTTGTTTGCGGCGGGTTTGTTGTTGGCGTTTGCGCGGCAGACTCCGTTGCGTGGCGCGACGGCACCGTCGAATATTGAGACCCAGAGCGTGCGTGAGGTTCGTCGTGCGAATGCTGATTGGCATCGTCGTACGCCGTTGCAGATTGTGCTGAATCAGGAGGAGGCTGCTCGTGCGGCTGCTGGTGGCCACCTGTTGAAGGAACATAACCCGTTTGCGCTGATGTTTGGTCCGGAGAGTACGTTGCGCCGCTGGTTGGGTTTTGCGCCGGATCAGCAGCGTGAGTTGGCCCGTATGGCTCGTGAGCAGCAGAAGGAGCAGGCTCGTCTGGCTCGTGAGGAAGCTGCCCGCATGAAGGCGGAGCAGAAGGCCGCAGCGCAGAAGCAGAAAACTGAGGCTCAGAAGCAGAAGGCCTCGCAGAAGCCTGCACCGACGGTGGCAGCGCCGAAGAAGGCTTCCGCTCAGCCTCGTACCGGTCAGCAGGCTCGTGCTGCTCAGAAGCAGACCGCTCAGAAGACGACTGTTGCGAAGCCTGCGGGTCAGAAGCCCGCCGCACCGCAGCAAACGGCACCGAAGCAGGCTGTACAGCAGCGCCCCGCCCAGCCTCGTACTGCTCAGCAGCCTGCTACGCAGAAGCGAGTGCAGCAGCCTCGTGGTGCTCAGCCCCGTAGCGCCCACCCCCGTAACGTTCAGCACCGTCCGTCGGGTTCGCTGCCTGCGGGTCTGCAGCCGCTGCATCCTGAGTATCGTCAGCGCCGCGCGCAGCGACAGGGTAATCCTCGCCAGGGTGCTCAGCGTCAGGGTGCTCAGCGTCAGGCAACGCCGCGACAGGGCGCTCAGTCAAGGGGTGCTCAGGCAAAGGGCGCTCCGAAGAACGGCACTCAGCAGGCGCAGCGTCCGGCTCAGGGCGCGGCTCGGAACTCCACTCCGCGCAACACCCGCAAGCAGGGCTAAACCTCGCGGAACCCGCTCCGTGAAGCCTGCGTTTCGGGGGCTGGCAGTCGGGGGAGCGGGTTGCGGTTCTTACCTCCGCCCGTGATGTATATGTGCTGAATATGAGATAACGCCCTCGCTATTGAGTCCTAGCTCAATGGCGGGGGCGCTCTTTTGAACAGATGCGATAGCGTAAAATGATGCTGTACCGATGTGTTGGGAGAAAGACCTATGACGAAGAAGGCGCCCTCTATAGTCTTCGCCGGTGGTGGCACCGCCGGTCATATTAATCCGATGCTCGCGATTGCGCGTGCGGTTCGTGATCTTGAACCGAATGCTAAGATTCTGATGCTGGGCACTGCGGACAAGATGGAAGCCGAGCTGGTTCCGGCAGCTGGTTTCGATATTGAGTTCATTCCTCGTGCAGCGTTCCCTCGTAGCATTAACCGTGCCGCCTTGGCTTTCCCCGCTAAGTTCTTTGGTGGCCTGTCGAAGACCCGCCGCATCCTCAAAGAAGTAGATGCAGATGTGGTCGTTGGCGTGGGCGGCTACGTGTGCCCGCCGGCGTATTTGTCGGCGTTGATGGCAAAGATTCCCGTGGTGATTCATGAGGCGAACGCGAAGCCCGGTTTGGCGAACCGCCTGGGTGGCACGTTCGCTAAGTTCACCGGTGTGGCGTTCCCTAATACTCCGTTCCCGCGCGCGACCCTGGTGGGTATGCCGATGAAGGATGAAATTGCATACCTGAACCGTGAGGCGCACCGTTCGAAGGCTCGCCGTAACCTGGGTCTGGACCCGCAGAAGCCGACCGTGATTGTGACCGGTGGTTCGTTGGGCGCGCAGAGCCTGAACAATGCGGTGGCGGCGTGCCGTGACCACTTTGCGGAGTGGGACTTCCAGATTCTGCATATTACCGGTAAGGGTAAGGCTGTTCTGGATGAGAACGGCGAGTTGTTGAGCGCCCCGAATTACCGTCAGATTGAGTTCAGCAACGGCATGCAGGATGTGTACGCTGCCGCTGATCTTCTGCTGGTGCGTTCGGGTGCGGCGACCGTCAGTGAGGTTGCCGCTGTGGGTGTTCCCGCAATTTTTGTGCCGCTTCCTATTGGTAATGGTGAGCAGGCTCTGAATGCTCGTTCTCTGGTGGAGGCGTCTGCGGCTCTGCTTGTGAAGGATGCAGAGGTCACCGGTGAGTGGTTTGCCCGTGAGATTCCGGCTCTTATGGCGAACCCGGAGGAGCTGGAGCGTATGGGCGCTGCGGCGTATGAACTTGGTATCCGTGACGCGGCGCGCGTTATGGCTGAAGCAGTATTGAAGATAGCTGAGAAGTAATGACTGAATTGATGAATCTTGAGATGGTGTTGCCGGCACCGCTGAACCCGCCGTTCCCTGAGCGTGCGAAGATGAGCGAGTTGGGCCGTGTGCACTTCATCGGTATTGGTGGCGCGGGTATGAGCGCTATTGCCGCTCTGATGCTGCAGGCTGGTGTGACGGTGAGCGGTTCTGACCGTGCCGAGTCGGCTGCTGTTGAGTCTTTGCGTGCTGCGGGTGCTCGTGTGGGTGTTCCTCAGCAGGCTGAGAACATTGTGGACGTTGATACCGTGGTGATTTCTACTGCGATTCGTGAGGATAACCCGGAGCTTGCTGCCGCTCGCGCGCAGGGTCTGCGTGTACTGCATCGTTCTGAGGCGCTTGCCGCTGTGATGGGTGAGTCTCAGGTGGTTGCTGTTGCCGGTACTCACGGTAAGAGCACGACCAGCTCCATGATTTCTGTGATGTTTGATCAGCTGGGTGCTGACCCGTCGTTTGCGGTGGGTACTGTGATTGCCGGTCGCGGCACGAACGCTCACCTGGGTGCTCAGGGCCCGGAGTCGATTTTTGTGGCTGAGGCTGATGAATCGGACGGCTCGTTTGTGCGTTACCGCCCGGCTATTGCTGTGGTGACGAATGTTGAGCCGGACCACCTGGACTTCTACGAGACGGACGAGCGTGTCTTTGAGGCGTTCAACCGTTTTGTGGGTTCGCTGGCACCTAACGGTGTTGTGGTGACCTGCGCTGATGATGAGGGTGCGGCGACTTTGGCGGCTCGTTCTCGTGCGGCGGGTGTGCCCGTGGTGACCTACGGTGAGTCTGAGGATGCTGACCTGCGCATTAGCGAGATTACGAGCGCGGGTTCTTCCTCGTCGTCGCACCTGTCGTGGTCTTTTGAATGCCGCGGCGTGCGTTATGAGGGTGAGCAGGATCTTGCGCTGAAGGTACCCGGTATTCATAACCAGCTGAACGCTTCGGCTGCTTTTATCTCGGCGTTGATTTCTGGTTACGAGGCTGCCGATATTGTTCGTGCGCTGGCTGAGTTTGTGGGCGCTGACCGCCGCTTCACCCTGCGCGGTGAGGTTGCTGGCGTGAAGGTCTTCGATGATTATGCGCACCACCCGACCGAGGTGTTCCGTGCCCTGGAGACCGGCCGTACCGTGGCTGATGGCCATAACCTGTACGTGATTTTCCAGCCGCACCTGTTCTCTCGTACTCGTGAGTTCGCGAAGGAGTTTGCGGAGGCTCTGTCGATGGCTGACCGCGCTCATGTGCTGGATATTTACCCGGCTCGTGAGCTGCCGATTGAGGGCGTGACCAGTGAGCTGATTACCGGTGCTGGTTTCTCTGAGGTTCGTTACGCTACCGCTGAGGGCGCGATTGAGGATATTGTGGCCTGCGCTCAGGCCGGCGATATTGTGATGACTGTTGGTGCTGGTGACGTGACCGCTTTGGGTGCGCGTCTGCTGGAGTCCCTGCAGGTCCGTCACGGTGGCGAGTCGAAGAAGTCGGAGGCTTAGGCTGTGCCGATGAGTTCTGGTCTCTCTTCGGAGGGGCATTCCTCCTCGCGCGCGCCGAAGGCCCCGCGTTCGCGTGCTCGCCTGCGTGCCCAGCAGGCACCTGAGAATGTGCAGACTGAGGTGGCACCGGCTGAGGCGGTACAGGCTAAGTCCGTGCAGCCTCAGGTAGCTCAGCCTCAGGCGGCAAAGACCGCAGAGGCTGCCGAATCTGTAAAACCTGCAGCATCCGCTCAGCCTGCCTCTTCTGGGGTATCTGCCGGCTCTGCCGCTACTCAGCCTTCGGGCTCCGTGCGGTACATGCCCCGTAAGCCTGTGGTGCATAAGGCTTCTGCTCAGCACGGTACTGATTCTTCGGCTTCCAAGAGCGCTGCGGCGGTTCATTCTTCGGCGCAGTCGTTGAAGGATTCGGTGCGTTCGGCGCTGATGACCGGTCGTACCGTGTCTGAGGTTGAGCACACTCCGGAGCTGTTTGATGTTGAGGCGTTTGAGGATTCTTCGTCTAAGACTGCATCTGCTAAGACTGCATCTGCTCAGGTCGCGTCCTCGCAGTCGGAGAAGAGCGTAGGCAAGGATAGCGATAAGGGTTCTGACAAGAAGTCGGTGTCCACCGCGGGCAAGGCGTCTGCTGGTTCTGCTGGTTCTGCTGAATCTCGCCGCGAAGAGTCTGCCGCTCCGAAGGCTGAAGAAAGCGTCGATAAGGCGGGGGAGAAGGCTGCTGAAGAGCCTCGCCCCGCGAGCCGTTTTGGTCGTTGGCGTGCTGAGCGTGAGCAGCAGCGTGCCGCGGAGATTGAGAAGGAGCGCGAGCGTGCGAGCCGTCAGGCTCAGCGTGAGCGTCTGCGTCAGGATCCGGGCTTGGACGGTCTGCGTGCTGAGGAACGCTCCCGTAAGGAGCGTGCGCCTCTGACCCGTGCCCGTAAGCTGCTGTACACCGCTTCGGCGCTGGCTATTATTGCGGTGCTGTACGTGGTGCTGGTCTTCTTCTCGCCCCTGTTGGCGACTCAGAAGATTACGGTGCGCGGCGCATCCCTACTGGAGACCACTCAGGTGGAGCAGAAGCTTGAGCCTCTGCGCGGCGTTCCGCTCACTCGCATCGATGAGAAGAAGGTGCGTGAGCTGCTCGGGCAGGATAATGTGATTCGTAGCGTGCAGGTGGAGAGCCGTCCGCCGCATGAGCTGGTGGTGACTCTGAAGGAGCGTACCGCGGTTGCGGTTGTGAAGCAGGGCGATACGTACCATACTGTTGATAGCGATGGTGTGAGCCTTCTGGAGTCGGCAACTCAGCCCGATACGTCGGTGCCGCTGGTTCGTTTCAGCGGTGATGACCCGCAGACTTCGGCTGAGTTCCGCACTATTTCTACCGCGCTTTCGGCGATGCCCTCTGAGCTTCTAGCTCAGGTTAAGGAAGCCAGCGCGACCTCAACCTCAAGTATCACTCTAACCTTGAGGGATAATACTACGGTGCAGTGGGGAACCGCTGAAGAGAGTGAGTTGAAGGCTAAGGTCCTGCTCTCCCTGCGCCAGGCTATTGCTAAGCGTGCCCAGGAGGAGACCTCCTCCGAGGCACAGACGCAGAAGGTGACCGTCTATGACGTGTCTGCCCCGCGCGTACCGGTGACCCGTTAGGGGAACCATTCAGGCGCTTTATCCTCCCTTTTTGTGTGAAATCCGCAAAAAGAGGGGGTAATTGCGCTGTGTGACTAGGAACCGACAAAAACAGTTTGGTATCCTAGCAGATAAAGTCATTCTTTAGAGGAAACCTTCAGGCTTAGATTAAGCTGCGGGTCTTCCGAAGCTGGAACACGGAACAATCGAGGAATACATGGACGCTGGAACTCCCCAGAACTACTTGGCAGTCATCAAGGTCGTCGGTATCGGCGGCGGTGGTGTCAACGCAGTCAACCGAATGATTGAGGTTGGTCTGCGCGGCGTTGAGTTCATTGCTATCAACACTGACGCTCAGGCTCTGCTGATGTCCGATGCAGACGTTAAGCTGGACGTTGGTCGTGAGCTGACCCGCGGTCTTGGCGCGGGCGCAAACCCCGAGGTTGGCCGTCAGGCAGCCGAGGATCACGCGCAGGAAATTGAGGAAGTCCTCAAGGGCGCAGACATGGTCTTTGTGACCGCAGGTGAGGGCGGTGGCACCGGTACCGGTGGCGCACCGGTCGTGGCACGTATTGCCCGCTCCCTCGGCGCTCTGACCATTGGTGTGGTGACCCGCCCCTTCACCTTCGAGGGTCGTCGCCGCTCCAACCAGGCTGAGACCGGTATCGCTGCTCTGCGCGATGAGGTTGATACCCTGATCGTTATTCCGAACGACCGACTGCTGTCGATTTCGGATCGCAACGTCTCCATGCTGGACGCATTCAAGTCCGCTGACCAGGTTCTGCTCTCCGGTGTGCAGGGCATTACCGACCTGATCACCACCCCCGGCCTGATCAACCTTGACTTCGCCGACGTTAAGTCCGTCATGCAGGGTGCAGGTTCGGCTCTGATGGGTATCGGCTCGGCATCCGGTGAGGACCGCGCAGTGAAGGCAGCAGAGCTGGCTATCGCATCGCCGCTGCTGGAAGCATCCATCGACGGTGCACACGGCGTTCTGCTGTCCATTCAGGGTGGCTCCGGCCTGGGTCTGTTCGAGATCAACGAGG
>ERZ773008.361-NODE-361-length-32585-cov-11.300215_pt1 | contig 32585 bp, 21 predicted proteins | sample MGYA00580664_ERZ773008 | MGnify/ENA primary metagenome ERZ773008 (study PRJEB29015, sample SAMEA2738016) | human oral metagenome | biome: human oral; feature: human-associated habitat; material: dental | place: China | collected 2048 ...
GGACCTGGTTGACGACCTGCTCGATGACGGCGGCGCGGCCGAAGCGCTGGTCGATAATGCGCGGAGGCACGTGGCCCTTACGGAAGCCGGGGATGTTGACCTGTCCGGCGATCTCCTTGTACGCCTTGTCCATTTCGGACTTCAGTTCCTCGAAGGGAACCTCAACGGTCAGACGAACCTTGGTGGGCTCGAGGGTTTCAACGGTGCTCTTCACGTGCGTACGCTCCGTAGTCTACGAATTCGGGAACGCCCATTTCAGGCGCATAACAACTCGCTTAGTGTACGCCACGACCCCGCTAATGTCCTCATTCGCGGGGCATTAGTGGGCATATCCACCCCGCTACAGCCGCTTCAAGTGCGCAACGCCACACGGGCAGGTACCCCTCTCTTCCCATTCGCGAGGCCGGGGCCGCCCGCACTCAGGGGCACACTCAGGGGGCGAGGTAGTGGGAGCGCCCTCGCACAACGGCTGCCAGGCGGGCGCGGGGCACATCGGCGACGAGGCGCACCGCGGCGGCGATCTCGCCGTGAATGGCTCGCGCCTCGGCGTCATCTGTCGCGGTAAAGCGTGCGGTGACACGGGGCTGGCCGGAGGCTATGTCGATGTCCCAGGATTCGAGCCGGGTGACGGAGCGGGCGGCGGCCTCGACTTCTTCGGGGGCACGGCCTGGTGCCAGAGTCGTGACCGTCATGATGGTGCGATAGGACGGCATGGACTCCCCCAGGATCGTAAGAAAAAACCGCGACACTATGGCCGCGGTTGGTCGGGGTGACAGGATTTGAACCTGCGACCCTCTGCTCCCAAAGCAGATGCGCTACCAAGCTGCGCTACACCCCGTTGGACTGATGTCCGGTGCCCCATCATACGGGAGGGCGGTTTAAATGTCGCGCACGCGGACAATACCCGCTACGATCTTCGTGTCCCCTTCGGGGGCACGCGGATGTAGCTCAATGGTAGAGCCTCTGCCTTCCAAGCAGATCACGCGGGTTCGATTCCCGTCATCCGCTCCAGCACTGGGAAAGCCCCGGGCCACTCGGCCCGGGGCTTTCTTGTCACATGCTCACACTCACGCGGTCTCGGGGAACGTCGAGGTGTCGATGACGTAGCGGTAGCGCACGCGGGAGGCGACGATGTTGTCGTAGGCCTCCGTAATATCTTCGCCACTGATCATCTCGACCTGCGGGATGACGCCGTGTTCGGCGCAGAAGTCGAGCATCTCCTGGGTTTCGACGATGCCGCCGATCTGGGAGCCCGCGAAGGACTTGCCGCCGTTGACGAAGGCGCGCAGCGGCAGGGAAACAGGTTCGGTGGGCAGACCCACGTCAACGAAGACGCCGTAGGGGCGCAGGGCGGCCATGTAGCCGGCATAGTCCAGGCCGTCGGCGGACACGGTGCACAGGATGAGGTCGAAGGAGCCACGCAGGGACTCGAGCACACCCTCCTCACTGGTGGCGTAGAAGTGGTCGGCACCGAAACGGCGGGCGTCGGCTTCCTTAGAGCGGCCGTGAGAGATGACGGAGACGTCCGCGCCCATCGCCTTGGCGATCTGCACGCCCACGTGTCCGAGGCCGCCCATGCCGAGGATGGCGACGCGCGAGCCGGGGCCCACGTTGTAGTGCTTGAGCGGCGAGTAGGTGGTGATGCCGGCGCACAGGAGGGGCGCACAGGCGGAGAAGTCAAGGGATTCCGGCACATGCAGCGCGAAGTCCTCGCGCACGGTGAAGCCGCGCGAGTAGCCGCCGGTCGTCGGGTTACCCTCGGCGTCAGCGCGGTAGGTCCACAGGGTGCCGGGCGTCGACGTGCACCATTGCTCGTAGTCGGATTCGCACATCTCGCACGTGCCGCAGGAACCGACCATGCAGCCCACGCCGACGCGGTCGCCCACCTTGAACTTGGTGACGCCGGGGCCAACCTTAGAGACGGTGCCGACGAACTCGTGACCGGGAACGAGCGGGTAGGACACGGGACCCCACTCGCCACGGGCGGCGTGGATGTCGGAGTGGCAGATGCCCGCGTAAGCGACGTCGAAGTAGATCTCCCCCTCGCCAGGTTCGCGGATGTCGATCTGCAGGGGGTGGAACTGGGTGGTGGCATCGTCACAGCCGTAGGCGATCACACTGGGCATGAGAACTCCTTTGTCCGGTCAAATGGATTGCTCCAAGCATACTGCACGGATCAGGCTGATCGGATATTTTTCAGCACTGTCAGCTAGTCGCCGGTATGTCAGTCACACAGCTAACGCGGCACCAATAACTTGTGTATAGGCCCATGTCTGTCACGAGCCACCTTCGCCTTCATTGATGTAGGTAATGCCGAACGCGAACACCTGACGGAATTCCTGACTGCGGGAACCGAGGTCGAATTGACTCCCCGTCCCCTTCTGGAAGATGTCGAGGCCACGTCCGAGGAGGAGTTTCCAGCCGTGGTCTGTGCGGATCGACCTGTCGTGGATGGTTTCATCCCAGTTGACAGTGAATTGGATGCCGAAGGTGGCCGCGCTGTCCCGGATGTCCTTGAGCATGAGAAGGTGCTGGTGGGCATACTCACCGCGTTCTTCCTTGGTCACCAGTGTCACCGCGATCTCATCGGCAGGGTCCTTTGCCGCAGCCAACAGAGCAAGCAGGTCAACGAGGTTACGTCCCTGGTGCGGGAGCCGTATGTATGGGTCGATGATGGTGATCCTGCTGGCACCGCGCAGGTAGGGCATGAGCAGCGTCTCATACGAGACTCCACGTTGGTTCTCTTGGAACTCGCAGTACCCTTCAAACAGGGGCGCCTCTAGCTCGAGAGCAACTGGATCCGCAACTGCGGCCTCAGCTTGCACAGCCCCAGGCTCCGTAGATGACTCAACCTCTCCCTCATCAGCCCCGGAGCGACGGACCTGGTAGTAGTCAGAGTATTCGTCCTCCTCCAGGGTGGTAACGCCGCGCCAGGTCCCCGACTTGTCAAAGTAGCCGAAGTTGACAGCGACCATTGTGGTGTCGATTCTAAGAATCTGGTCCTTGACGCGCTTGCGTCCTTCGATGGCAAAGCGCAGTAGTTCTTCGATCTCCTCCTGCGTGGCCTCTCCGCCCGGGTAGATGAGCTTCATCAGGCCTGAAAAAGTCTTGTGGATGCCGTCTCGGTCTCGTGTGGAGATATCGGAGCTGAGGGTGAAGTGCTGCTGATAGCAGTCGGAGTAGTCGGTGTTGCGCATGGACCGCAGCACTTCAGCGATGTAATCGACGACGAAACCGTAACCGGAGGAAAACATGTCGCTACGGATCGTGTCGACCTCCCAACCAGGGATGTAGTAGTGGAGCCGGTCGAGGAAGGCAGAATCGTGGAATGCGTCCGGCAGCTCGTCGAATAAGTCCGAGTGCTTGAGCATGTAAGGTACGGTGTGCAAGGTGTTACCCACGAACACCATCGACGATTCAGCTCCGAGGGTCTCGACGCCTCGGGAGAACGACTTGTTCGCCATGTAGTTCTTCATGATGTCGACGAGCGCTTTGTCGGTACGTTTCTTCTTGCCAGCGAACTCATCGAACGCTACCACGTCCCAATAGCCAACAAGGCCAATGCGACCGTTGACGTTGTTCACGAAGAGCTTTGGGACGGTGACCTCGCCACCAGAGATCAGCATGCCGTGTGGCGAGAACTCGGAGTAGATATGCGACTTGCCGGTGCCTTTCGGTCCCAGCTCGATCAGGTTGTAGTTCCGCTCGACGAAGGGGATGAGGCGGATGAGCTGCAGTAACTTTGCCCGTCGCCCGAACATCTCAGGGTTGAACCCGATGGATTGGATCAGTAGGTCAATCCACTCTTCGGTATTGAACCCCTTCCGTGATGCGAGGTATCCCTCGTAGTAGAAGCTCGAAATCTGGATGGGCTTTAAGCTTGCAAGTATCCAGGGCACAACGCAGGTGTCATCACCATGGAAGTACTCTATGTCACAGATGCACCACACACCCCCGACCAGCAGCTTTGGGTTTGCCGTCACTGTTGTGGGTTCGACGATCACACCATTGATCCCTAGGTTGGCGAACGAGGCCTGGTACAAGTCCTGTTTGTCGTTCAGCGCCACAGTTACCTTGTCAATGATCCGGTGGCGCCCCTTTTCACGGATGGTAGACTTCACCAGTTCTGACTCGTTGCGGTGCACGTAGTGGTCGGCGAGAATCTTGCGCACCGCGTCGATACCGGCCTGGATGGTTGCTTCCTCGTCGGATGCGGCATACTGGCCAAGAAGGTACTCCAGCACGTAGGAGGGGACGATCGCATTTCCCTTGACGGCCTTCACAAGGTCTTTACGGACGACGGAGCCACCGAAGAACTGGTTGATCTTGTAGTCAAGATTTACCAGCTGCGGCGTAGCCGACGCAGCGGCAGATTCCTCGCTACAGTTGCGATCGATGTCTGTCATAACTACTGCTTCCTCTAGAAATCAAAGTCCAAAGTGAACGAGCGCTTGAGCAGGTACTGAGCCCGCTGGTAGACCCGCCATTGGGTGGTATTGGGTATCTGCTCTTCGAGACGAAACTCGACCGTACGGTTGTTCAACTCGTTGGCAGCTTGGCTGAGAAGCATACGCGCGCTCTGGTAGCGATCGCGCTTGTCGTCAGAGGGCTGATCGAAGAGCAGCTCGGGCTGATTCGAGATCAGGGTATCGCCTACGTAGAGGCCAGCCCGTAGCGTGCGGGCATAGACCTTGTCGCCAACCGGCTCGGACTGGAAGAGCTTCACAACGAGCTGGCCAGTGGTGATCTTATCCGTCTCGGGTAGCACCTCGACGTTGACGGGCCGAGTGTCACTCTTGCGCTTTTTGTTGATAGAAAGTACTGGCACGACAATCTCCGGCAGCGCGGCACCACCATGGACGAATCGGAAGCCTGCGCCCGGCAGCTTGAGTCGATGGATCGACTTGGGAATCTGCACCTCAAGGTCACTACTGAGCCCAAGCTGTTCAGGCTCAAACTTCCGGAACGCGGGATCATCCTTAAGACCCCGGCCGAGGACGTATCGACGGTTCCTTACAACGAGCTCGTCACCCTGCGGCTTGGCGGAAAGATAGAAGGCGTCGCCTAGCGCAGTGTCCTGGTAGAGGAAGCCGTGGTCAGCAGTCACCAGGATGTTCGTAGCGTTCGCATTCGTCAGTCGTTTAACGAGGTCGACCAGTTCACGTAGCGCCTCGTTAGCAGCCGCGAACACCTGACGTTCGGTTCGTCCCTTGTCTCCTACGGCATCAATCCGGTCGTGGTACACGTACAGCACTTGGTGCGCGCCGTAGACCTCACGCAGCTCGCCGCGCGGCATCGCAAGAACATCTTCAGCCTGGATTGCGAAACCGCCCCCCGGGCTTAGGATCTTGTTTCGGTTCACTGTCCCATCGGAACGTTGGCCGTCAACGAGCACTGGGTCACCATCTTGGGAATGGGCAAGCGTCTCGTGCGGAAGCAGCGCGGCCATGCCAAGTTGGGTGTAGCTCGGGAGCACACCGAGCAACGCGTCGAGCTCCGCGTCGAAGCGGTCTTCCTGACGGATGCGTGAAGCTAGTTCTTCCGCAATCTCATAACGCAGTGCATCGGAGATGATGACGACGGCCTTCCGGTTGCCTTTCCTAATTATGGGTTCAACATGATCGGAAAAGAACCTTGTCTGCGGGCGCAGTGCGACCGATCGCCATTCGCTCACCGCATCAACCTGCTGCTGCCATGCGTTGCCGAGCTCATAGAGGTATCGGTTTACGTACTGCTTCTCAACCTCAAGCCGGAGGGCTTCGAGAGGGCCCGTATACTCGTTTGTTCGGGCGGCAAAGTGGAACTGCCGGTAGAGCTGGTCAATGCGGAACCAATGCTTGCGGTAGCGGTCGAGTCCGTCATCAAACGACGCGATTTGGAATTTTGCAGTCGCGAGCTCACTCAGCAAGTCAGAGGCAGCGGCGAGCGCCGCATAGAGTTCCCTGTAGTCATCAAACCAGATGCTGCTCTGTCGGGAGCGGATAATCTCAGACACCTCACGCGCACTCATAGTCCGCTCGACGACTGCCTGCGTCAGCACGCTGATGATCTTGCGCTCAACGTCCTCGAAGAGATCGTTGCCTACAAGCTCAGTTAGATCGGTGTCCTCGATGGTCTTGGCGAAGTCGAGGCTTTCGGCTGTGCGACGAGCCAATACAGCGAGCGCATAGGCGCTGCGCCGGTCGTTGCGCAGACTCGCAAAGTCGAGCTGGATATTGCGCAGGGCACCCGGTATATCCGACGCAAAGTCGTTGATAGCCTGGCGGAACATCCATAGCACAAAGTCATCGACGCTGGGTTCACTTGCTTCGTAGCCGTAAATCTTGGTAACACCCGCCCAGTGGAAGCCATCGAGCCCTTGTTCAGCGAGCGCGTCGTATCCAGTGTGCGCACCCCGTGCATTCTCTATCAGCAATGCACGTGTGAGCTCCAACATGCTGTGCTCGCGCTGACCTAGCACCACGGCAGACATTTTCGCTCGCAGTCTGTCGGCATCATCGTTGGTTGCGAGGAGAGATTTAAGACGATGGACTCGCTTGTCGGATCGGAAGAACTTCTCGTGCTCCCGCACCACCTCGTCGGTCCCGGTACCACTGAGACCGAGGTCTTGGCTCACGAGCGCAGCCCAGTCAGCGGTGAAGACCCCATAGGCAAGCTCAAGATCAAGCAACCAGTTGCCAGTCCCCGGAGGCACAAGAGCGCCTCGATACACGAGAAACTTACCCGCTGGCTCGTCATGAAGAACGCGGTTCTTAACGGCATACTCGTTATTCTCCACGCAGATAACGGTTACGCCGCTGAGATCAAGCGCCTCAATCGCGGCGGCGTACTCACCGCAAGCATCGTGCCAGAAGACCAGACGTTGTGAATCAAACTTCTGCTCCAGGTAAGGCAGGACGGCACTCAGCGAACTCATTCGTTATCCTCCCATCCTAAAGAAGGTTCAAGACCATACCCTGCAACCCGCTCGACTACCGCCTTACTAATCTGCCGATTGTGCCCCAGAAGCTCAGCTTTCGGCGACATCACCGTACAGTACTCCGCCACGAGGATCCCGTCCTTGTATATCTGCAGCAATTCGATCCGCCCACGGCACCCCGCAGTGCAGAGAATCAGAACTATCTGCGATTCGTCACCTTCCTCGCGTTCGTAGCGAGCGAGGCACCTCAGATGGAGCTTTATCCTTCCCACATAAGCAGCCTGGGGCTTGTTGGTCTTCCTTTCGACGGTAACAAGGCGTCGTAGAGGCCGACTGAAAAAAAGCAGGTCGAGGTCGCAATCTTCGTCGGCGATGCTCATTCGCTTCTGCCGTTCGACGAAGGCTGAGACGTTCCCCGATTCGATCATGAGTGCGTCCAGGTCCCAGATGATAATGGTTTCACAATCACGTTCCAGGAAGGACTCTCCCAGACCACGAAAACCCAGCACGTAGGGATCACGAAAAGCACCTCGTGGAGCTACGGTCTCTCCAACGGCATGCGCCTCGGCAATTGCGCAGCACTCATGGCTCTTCCGCACAATCTGCTGCCACAAGCCGCAAATGCTCTCCCCCTGACTGACAGGCTCCTGCACGTAGAATGCTCTGACCTCACGTGTTTTAGGGGCTAGAAGTACCCGGAAGTGGGTCCAGGTCATCTGTCGTGCCAGTGAGACGACACTCTGCTCCCTATAGGATGTTCGCACTGAGCCGAACACTTCCTCGCTAAGGCATTGGAACTGCCAGAAGGCCAGCGTGAGGACCAGCTTAGCTTGACGAACAACCGTAGCCTGCCCTCCCTCGAACATCTCAGAGTAGCGAGCGAGCAAGTCTCGCTCTGCCTTCCCACTATTCCGAGTGGCCTTAGCCATCGGTAGCCCCCAACCCTGCGATCTTCTTGAGGGCGGGGTAAAACCTCGGATAGTTAGCCTTCACTCCATCATCAAGGTCGATGGCGACTTGTTGAGATGCAAGTGGATAGAGCACGTCATGTTCGTACTCACTGAGTTCCACCAGTATCTTTCGGAGCCGCTCGGCTTCCTTTAGTGCTGCTGCCTTCTCGCGAGCCGAATTGTCTCCGGTCGCGAGGCGATCCTGGTGCAGAAGGTTCGCTTCCAGCTTTGACTCGAACTCCCTCAGATACTCATTCAGCACCGTCGAGACCGTGGACGGTGCGTAGCGGTGCACATAGATCAGCGCGTTGAAAGATCCGTTCCGACTGGAGAACAGCCAGTAGATCGGACGCTTCTTGTAGCGCTTCACATGATCGTCATAGAACCTCGACCGACCCGACCGAGTAATAAAATACTCCCGCAGCGTCTTGACACCAAGCGACTCCTCAACAAACCGAAGATTGGCCGCAAAGTGATGTTCCCCAAACGCCACCCGGAGGAACTTACGAAAACGCGCCACAATGTCGTCCTCGAACCAGTCGCCATCGACGATTGGAAGAACATTGTCTGCATCGGGTATAAACGACGGCACCGACACCTTCGCGAGATAGTCTTGGACGGTTGCTGCCTGGCCAGCGAGGATTAAGCCCGGCTTGTCGAGGCTGTACCGGCCGAACATACAGCCGACTGCGTAGGACACCAGCTCAGAGATAGCGTCTCGATTCTCTAGCTCCAGATACTCTTCCGTCTTCTTGCCAGGACCGTAGCGAAACGCAACGTTTCGTGCCAGCGACACACGATGGAGGGCCACATCGACATCCACTTCGTGTTCAAGTCCGTAGGCTTCGGCTATCATCTGGTTATTCTCTCTCTCGCGAGTCTGCTGAGAGGAAGCAAACGTGGCCCAACGCGAAGAAACAGATGCAGCATGAGCACGAAGATCGATTTCGGCTGGTTTCAACTGATCTAAGAGCAGACTGGAACGTTCAAAATTCCATGATGTCTCGAACGAGTCCCAGTCCTCCCTTGCTGTAATGATCATCTGTTCGACATTCGTCCGCGACGCTCCTGCGCAAATTGGCAGACTTGCCATCTGATCCACGTTGTAGTTCAATGTTGGAGAGGTTGCCCTCAGTAGCGATAATGCGACAACTGAATTTGCGAATCCGATAACGTCCGCGCTTGTCTCTTCTGATTCTATGAAAAGTCCCCTAGATGCATTATCGAAAGCAAACCCTGCAGGGTAAAAGCGGAAGGCCGGGTCTCCTGAGCTCACCGCTGTCATGCCGATGTGCTTTCGGAAAAAGTACTCAGTGTTCTGAGGACGTGCCTTGGGGTTCCTACGAACTGACGCGCCATCAGACTCCCAATCCAGTACAAACTCTTGATTTCCATACCACTTGCGGAAGTCTCCACCTTTGTCGTAAGGAATCCAACGAGCACCGCGATCAACCATCTGTTCTACCGACTCACAGTTGAGAGCCAGTCGGCTGTAACTGACCTCCCACCATCTCCGCAGATAACGATTAACGTCACCCGTTTGGAGCCCTACCTTCGGTTCGGCGATAGTTCGAAGCGTTTTGCCCGCTGTGAATGCGTTACGCATAGCATCGGAAAGCCAGTAGGCGAATGGGTAACCTGGAACCTTCATAAAGTGCCCAGGGTCGATACGGTACATGTACCGCTCCATGCCGGCACTGGCTCCGACAGACTCCACCTTCGCATTTCGATCCGCTTGTATGATCTCAAGCGCCTTTGGCCCCTGAACATCCGAGCCAATAAAGTCGGACAGCCGCACGAAGGCTGCGGGCGCGCCCTGATGGCTACGCCGTACCACGTACGAACAGATCGGCACCGTCGCTCCGTCAAACCCCGAATACTCCAACTGTATCAGTGACGTAACCGTTTCTCCCTGGATTAGACGCTTCCGTATGGGTAGATAGGAACCGATGAACATCCAAACGAATGGGGTCATAAGCCCCACGAATCCACCCGGGACCGCTGCTTCAAGGCATCGGTGAATAAACATCGCGAACAAGTCGGACTTGAAATCCTTATACTCCAACTTGGCGAAAGCAGTGAGAACTGGGTCCATATTCGTAGACCCCATGTAGGGCGGATTCGCAACGACCACGCAATACCGTGACGCTAAGTACTCCGCCTGACCAAGAACCCTCTCTGCCCAATCTAGGGTGTCGGCATGAAGTATGTTGCCCTCATCAACGAGCGTCCTGAGGTGCTCAGCAAGCCGTCGAGTCATTGTGGCATCTGGCTGAATGAGCGATCCCAGAGTGTCAGCCTGGGCAAACTGGTTCCAGAACAGCTCTTCTACGCACTTGTCGCCGTCCTTGGTGGCAAGATAAGTCAACTCGTCAGGGCTGAAAGAGATCGGTTTGAGCACACAGATGTTTGGTTTGACCTGTCTATGAAAAAAAGTACGTTGCTTGGCACGTGCCTTCATCGTGAGCGCGAAAGCTGCGAGACCCCCTGCGCGCGGGTCGATCTCTGTACCGTAAAGGTTGTGGGTGAGGATGAGCGCAGGGATCTCGGAGGGCGCGTAGCCTTCTTCTTCGTAGATCGCGTAGAGTAGGTCGAAGGCATAAGTGAGCATATGGCCTGAGCCACAGGCTGGGTCAATTACCGTCAGTTCCTCGGGTCTGCTGATCTTGAGGAAGTCAGTCTCGTCTTCAAGCGGGGCAATGTAGTAGTCCATGCGGTCGACTAACCGCGACGATGGATGGTTGAGCATCCAGAGACGGCCAAGGGAGTTCTCGACGAGATAACGAACAATCCAGTGCGGGGTGAAGAGCTGGGTTGCTGCGGGAATCTCAGCCGCACCAGCCTTCTTCCCTCGCCTGAATTCCGAGAAAACTTCCTCTTTTCGCTCTGCAACGTAAAACTGGTAGAGCCAGCCGATGACCTCAACATCGCGGCAGGCCTCCACTGTAAGCGTCGACACGAGCTTGCTGAGGATGGAATCTGCCGCGAGAAGGTTCGCAGGGATCAAGACTTCGGTGTAATCACCTTCGCGCTCGAACATGAACGGCATCGAGCGGTTCCAGTAGCGACAATACTCGGCGAGTAGCAAAGTGTAGGCTTCGCCCTGGGCGTCTGCACTAGGGCGGGTTCCATCGAGGAGTCCAGCGATCACATCACGGGTGCGCTTGTTGCTAACAACAGCGGGGTCAATGCTCCCACGTTTGGCATCTGCGAGTATCTCCGGCTGTCCGGTCTGATGGCCGTTGGCTGGCGAGACCACGCCAACACCGGTGTAGCCGTTGGCATCCATAAAGCGAAGGGCGATTATGCGGTTGAACCAGGTGTAGGCAACCTTACCGACCACTGCGTCCTTGCCCTTAGCCCCACCGCCAGCGGCCTCGATATCACGTTCGAGCATGGCCACAGCTCGATGGTTCTCGACTCGGTCCGGCGATGCTGGTGCAAGCACGGCAGTCATTCGAGCGCTGACCTGAGTTATGAGCTCGCGTCTAGCCCACATGCCAAAGCTCTTCAACGGCGAGGTTCTCATGTGTCTCCTGTCTCCTACAGCGCGATGCGCTTGTCGTCGTTGATAGCACGGATCAAGGCCGTGCGAAGCGCATCTAGGTAGCGATCAACGTCTTCCGCGGTTTCCAGAAGACCTTGGACTCCGTGTGCGTTGATACTCTTGACCGAGACAGTCCGCTTCTTGGCAGATGCATGGGCAGGGTCACCGCCGCCTTGAGCTTCAGCACTGCGGCTCGCGATTGCAAGCTGGTCGAGGATGGCAGGGTACGTACACTCCTCAAAAGTATTCGCGATCTCACGGACAACAGCGATCTGGCTCTCTCGTCCAACCTGTTCCAAGATCGAGTGAACCTTCTGGGTCACGCTGTGCCGTGCATCGTCGGTTGCTTCCAGATAGATCGTGCTGGTTTTGAGTGGTACCCATCGGGAGTTAATCTCCATCAATGCAGCATCGCGGTTTGCCACAAGCTCCTCATCGATACGGGACTGGAGTTCAATGGCGGCGGCCTTGAGTTTGGTCATCCGATTGCCACGAAAGGCGTGCGGATCTGCGATAAGCTGCTCCACTGTCTGCCCGCTTCCTGGCTGCACATAGTTCAGGTTACTCGCGTTGCTAGCGAGGAGTTCCGTTGCTTCATCGAAAATCTTACGTTGGGCACCGCCGAGGAACGCCTGTATGGGGTCAATGATCTCACTCTTTGCATCGAGCAGATCATCGGCGATCGCGAAGTCTGTCAGATACCAGTCCTCGGTTTTGCCTACGACGGACTTCAGCAGCTCGATCGGCGTTTCAAGCTGAGTCATGAACGGATACTTCGAGCCGTTAACTCGCGCCTCGAGTTCCTCGTACTTCGCTCGGAGGTGTTCACCAGTGTACCGGGCAAGTTCAAGCGGATCTTTTGGCACGGAAGGTTCATCAAAGAAGTCCATGCAAAATGCATGCAGTGCCGCAATCTTACGCTGGTCGAAGGTCTTCTGAGGGTTAACAACCGCGTAGGAGTGCTTCTGCGTGTTACGCAGTACAGGTGCCACTTCACTGCGTTTGAGGATATTTGAGTCGACAGTGATGGTGATCTTCGAGGTACCGATCAGCCAGGCTATGATGCACTCGATGGACGCCAGGTCCCAGCCGTAGGGCTTGGCCTGGAAGTACTCAACGATCTTCTTGACCGTAACCTGTTCTCCGAGTCGGCCGCGTTGCAGCAGGTAGGACAGCATCTCGTCTGCTGGCGCTGAGAGCGCGTGGATCGAGGCGTCGTCGATCATCACGGACTGATCGAGGGTCGCAAACCCAGCCACCTGCTGCTCGGAGTACTTACACCCGTTAAGGAGGCTCAGTTGGGTATAGGTCCGGGCAATGAGGTCTTGGAATCCATCAGTGATTCGCGTGACCGCATCCTGCGACACCGCGATAAGATCTGCAGCATTGATCACGAGGTCGGCTCGTCCCACTGCCCGTCGGATGCGCTCAACAAGTTCCTTCTCACGCTGCGCATTCTGAGTCGCCTTAGCTCGCAGAATCTGTTCCTCTAGCGGTGACAGTGAGCTAGTCTGCTTGCGTTTGGTGTATTTTTCGGTCTTGATTAGCAGCCTCAGGTCAGCCAGCATCCGGTCATCGGGAGCGAGTATCACGCGGAGCTCGTCCTTGCCTGCCGAGTGCATCCGAATCTCTTCCGGACCGTATGGGTGCTCGGGAGTAATGAAGTGCAGAGAGAGTTCGCGTTGATGACCGAATGCCTGGTCATCGAGCTTGTACCCAAACGGAAAGTCCTGCCCGTTCTTGGCGTAACGTAGCTTCGAGGTCTTGATGACATCGCCAGACAAAATCTTGTTCAACCGACTCGATACCTCGGAGGAGTCGATCTCAACATTCTTAATCTCCTCCGCAATCACTTGTTCTTCGTTGGTCAGGTACTCGTAAACATTGCCGTTACGCTGCACGTAGGTCTGTGTCTCCAGCAGTGTGAGCGCTTCCTGGATCTGTTTAGACAGCGATGCCAAATCGAGCCCGAATCGATCATAGACAAGCACGGTCAGGTTGCGCGGGGTGGCCTGGAAGCTCTCCACGTACTTAACAAGGAAGAGCGCTTTGAGCAGACGCACCGCAAGCGTAGTGACAGGTGAGCCAATGTCGGGGAGGTCTCGCTCGGCGCGGTCGATCGAACGCTGCGCTGCGGACTTTAGTGATGCGCGGATGCCGGCGAACATCGCATCGAAGGTTGCCAACGAGCCGACCTCGACGTCACCAATATCCTTGATGACTTGCTGGACAACTCCGAGCATGGAGCGTTCTCCAACAGAGCTGTTGCGCCCCTCGAATACGTTGTGATCGGAGATTCCCTCGATCGCTGCCTGAAAGAGCGGAAACTGATAGCTAACGAACGGGTAGGTGCCGACAAATCGAGCCTTATCAGTGAAGTTTCGGTACGTCTTGGCGCCATCAACAAAGTCGAACAGGGTCTTAAAGTTCGCTGATTCCTGAGCATAGACTGCTCCGAGCATCTGTGCTCCCTTGCCGTTCTTCTCAAGCAGGCGCTTGCGGATGACCTCTTCCACGTCAGCGGAGGTGAGTTTCACACGGGTTTTGAACCGGGCTTGAATCTTCGAGAAGTCGTTGCCTTGCTGCTTGCTGCGGTCACCAACCACCTTGTCGATGTCCTCCTGCGAGGTCACGAACAACCAAGCCCGTCCGCCGCACTTAGTGTTGAGCGACTCAGCGATGGTCTGAAGGTTCAACATCAGTTGTGTGTTGGAACCGATGAACTGCCCGACTTCGTCGACGAAGAAGTTCAGTCGGTAGCCCACAGGCTGCTTGTCCAGCCAGGCGCACACTTCCTCGGCGAAGTCCTCGATCGAAACCGAATACGTGTCCTGATAGGTCTTCAGGATGTCGGGAGCAGTCGTTGCATCCAAACCGGTAATCTGTGCGTACGCCTCATTAACCTGGCGACGCACGGTAGGGAGCCCGAAGCTCGGACGGCGCTCCACCCATTCTCGACCCGAAACCTCACGGAAGGCATCCTTGAAGGCGTCTAGCTGCCCCTCGTCGTCGAGCTGGCACTCAAATCGGGCAATATGCCCCTGATCACCATAGTAACCACGGGATTCGTCGAACACCTTCACAAAAACTCGCAGCAACGCGTCGGTCTGATCCTTGCTAATCAAGGTGGCCTTCTGGTCAATGTTAAACAGCAGACTCTTGGCCGGGATTCGTTCTACCTTGTCAAGCAGCGGCGGCAAGAACGCATCCGTTGCCTTGGTGCGAAAGCTCTCCAAGACACGATTACGAGGGAAAACGTTGCCTTCCACATCGCCGAGAAGGTGCGCGAGCATCTTCAAGAGGTGTGACTTTCCGGAACCAAAGAAGCCTGAAATCCACACGCCGTTCGCATTGGTGTAGTTCGTGTACTCTTCCAGCAGTAATTCCACCCCCTTGGCGGCCTCGTTGGTCAGGACGTACTCGTCAACCTCGGTGCCAAGGTGCGCAACGTCATCAGCCTTGATGACGCCCTCAATAGGTCGCTGGACATCCTTGGCGAAAATCTCGGTAAGCTGCATGAGGGTCACGGCTCCTGTTCCAGAATACTCTTCGCGCGGTAGTACTGGTCATCCTTCAGTCTGCCGAACAGCACCAGCGATGAGCCAAGCATATCGGACTGCTCGTAGCGACCAGGAAAGAACATGAGCATCGGTCGGCCTATCACAACGCTCTGCAAGTTATTGAGCACGCTGTGCGACCGAATATAGGGGAAGACCTCACCGACCCCGGTCAGGAACACGATGTCGAACTCGCCATCAGCAAGCCGCCCCCGGATAGCAGACGCCAGATGCTGCTGCGGGTTCAGCATCGACTGTAACATCTCGGAAAACTCTGTTTTGTCCATTTCGGGCTCAACTTCAAGAACTTCGTCCCAGTCGCCACTCTGCTTAAGGACGTCGACCGACAGATCGTATAGATTGATCTCGCATACCTTGATGCCCATGCCAGCCAAGCGGTTCTTGATGCGCTTCTTGGTCTGTGCCACTTCAAGCGCATACTCCGGCTCATAGGGATAAATGAAGAACGGGACCTCATTGGACAAACCCTCCATTTTCAGAAAGCGGTCGCCACTGAGCACCGCGAACAGATGCTTCTCCTGACGGGAAAGTTCGTAGGAAGTCACAACGACACCTCTTTGCTATCGTATGCCGGGAGATAGCGAAGGTCACTTGGCAGCTGAGCATCCATCACTTCCCGAACTCGCTCTGACAGAGCTGCGCTGACAATCTCGCCGTTTGCAAATAGGCCGGCCTCGGTCAACATACGGAACACGGTCGACCGGAGCTTCCGCAATGTCGAGTCCTTCACCTCTGCAAGTTCGGGATGCCACAGCGACTTTCCGCGAACAAAGCTGTCGAAGTCGTCGTATCCCAAGGAGGGAGTGAGCAGGAGAAAGCGCTCACGTACAACTTCTTCCGCGAAGTTGCCAATCAGCGCATAGCGCCGGCATGCAGCCACCCACATCAGGTGACCACGTTCACTGGGACTTGCTTCTCGCAGCAACTCTAGCTCCGGGTCCGCGAGCACGGACAATCGCTGTGTGACCTCGCGGGCCAACCGAAATCCGGACGAGCCAGTTCGTGCCTGGAGTAAGTTCTCTGACTGGAGCTGTTCTCGAACGAGACCCCAGTCATGAACTTCGAGGAAGAGCGGTGCAGCAATCACTGCCTCCCGAGCCAGGAGGGCACCGCTGGTGAAGGACAGGGCGTATCGGTCATTTCCCTGAGATGTAATGCTCATCTGGTGCCTCCTTCAAGTTTTAGCTAATGGATTCGACACGGATCGCCACCGAATTAATTGTCAGCGGCAGCGCGAAGCGAGCGACGGTGCCCCCGGCGAGCAGGGCTCAGGGAGAGCCGCGCCGCCAACTTACCGTCTCCAATCGTCGATCTCACAGAATCGGAACTACCAGAGACATCCGGCCTTACAGGCGAGCATGACCTCCACGGCGATCGAGGTGGAGACGGCATCTTTGGTGACCTCGAGGTGGCGGTAATGTCATCTAAGGACAGCCACGATTCGGCCACGTTAGTCCCCCCTCTCTCTAAGGCCAACAATCATGATGATACCGTCGAAGGAATCACTTAAGTTAGGTTTCTTCGGGCGTGGCCCAACGAGATGGTGGCCATGGGCGGCCACTCTGGCCTTCCGCTCAGCGTAAAGCAAGCATCTTGAGCAAGGTGGCCGCTGTGCCATGTCACCGGTCGGGGTCAGTGTTCCATCAGAGATTGGAACCAGCGTTGGATGCGTCCATCTCGCCCCAGTCCGCCCACCTATGTAGGAGCACTCATGAAAGCCGGATCGGTGCAGAGTCGTCTTGGGTGACGTACGGTCGGAGTAACCGTGCGAGGTCTGCGGCTCAGGATCTACAGTCGAAGGACCAAAGCAAAATACAGCCACACAACCCAACGACTCGGGCCAGAGGGGCGATGGCGAGCCCAGTATCGCGAGGTGTCGAACTGTTGCGGGAAGTTCACTACGAGGACAGTTGGTTTTGGTTACTCCCGCCCAGTTGCTAACTGGTGAGTCAAGCAAGACCGGGGCAGTCAGTTCCTGGTGTTGGGTGTGGCCAACACCCTGAAGGACACAAAACGATTACACCACTCCACAGGACTTGACCGATGCGACGCAAGTGCTTAGACACTACTGAAAACAAATGTGCTCTACGGGAGCTGCGGGTCACTGCGCTTGGTCGACAACACGAGGAACAGAGATGGCATGATCCACTCATACCTCATGTGGGTGAGCCACAATGTCGGACTGAGTGACTACGCACAGCAGACTATGCTGATCAGACAGGTTGAACGACTTATCGAGCGACTGTTCATCAAAGCGCAAATCAACTCAGAAACGATCGAGCTGTCTCGGAGACGATTCAAGCCAGAATCAACGAAATGATCACCGCAGGAGCCGCCGAGCTAGCCAGCCTCAAGTCCCATAGTCCCCATATCAAAGGCGAGCAGCAGAAGCTGCTCGAAAGCCCCACACGACGAAATGGTCCCACTCAATCTGCTCAGGAAAAAGCAGCAACGGGTCATTACTACGTTGGAGACCTTCGCACATCGGAGCTCCGCGTTCCACGGCCATCACGCCGCTCCGCATGAGAAACTCAACGACTCACTAAAACTGTTATCCAACGACCGCCAACCTTACCGACAAAGCATACCGTCAAATGTGCAGCCAAACCTGTTCAGGGGAACCTACATTGACATACGCGCCGACTACCAGTCCACGTACGACAGGCTGCGTATTCCCGGACTCCATGCAGAGGCACTGCACCGGACCACAAGAGCGGAGAGTAACGCCAAACGGAAACCATAACCAATGGTGATGCCTTTGACCACAAGTTTAAACTTGTTTTACTTGGGGTGGCTGACGGGACTCGAACCCGCGACGTCCTGGACCACAACCAGGTGCTCTACCAACTGAACTACAGCCACCATCGCGTCGCCGTGAAGGCAACGGGTAGAGTTTAGCACTACCCGCCCGAGCTTGGAAACTCGAGCACTATCCTCACGGCGGTGGCGTGCGTCACCAGTGGGCGCGCGCGGAGATCGCGTCGGCAAAGTTGCCGAGCGCGCCCGGGGTGGCACCCAGGTAGAGGTCGGCGTCCACGAGGGAGACCTCCATGACCAGGAAGGAGCCCTTGCCGTCGGGGACCAGGTCCACGCGGTTGAAGAGGAACTGCTCGTCGTGGCCCAGGCGCGAGCGCACGTAGCCGTGCAGGACGCGGCGGATCTCTTCGCCCCACTTCCAGGCGACGGAGTCAGCGGCCTCGGCGGTCACTACTGCCTCGTGAACGGCAGGATCGCTGACCGACGCGGGGTGCAGGGCGGAGCGCTTCTCGACGGCATGGGAGACCAGGCCGTTGAAGAAGACCAGCGAGATTTCGCCGTGCAGGTCAATCTCCTCAACGTAGCGCTGGATCATGACGGAGCGACCCTCGCCCAGCAGGCCCTGGACCTGGCGCATGGCGGCCTGGCGCTGGCGGGTGTCGACCGTCGTGTAGCGGCCGATATCGCGCACGCCCGAGGACACGGCGGGCTTGACGACGAACTCGCCGAAGGCCGGGAAGCGCGTGTGGATCTGGTGCTTGGACAGGTTCTGCTCGGGCTCCAGCCAGTTCGTGGGAATCGTGGGCATGCCCAGGGCGGCCAGTTCCTTGAGGTAGTGCTTATCCGTGTTCCAGTTCAGCACGTCCGCGGAGTTCTGCACGCGACGCAACTGCTTCGTCCACTCCAGGAACGCGGGGCGATCACTCGCGTAGTCGGACACGGAGCGCACGACGACCATGCCGGCCTCGGACCAGTCGACGTCAGGGTCGTTCCACACCTTGATCTGGGGGTCGCACCCGCGCGCCGCCAGCTCATCGAGCAGACCTTCCTCACCTTTGAAGAGGTTGGGCATAGACTTGCAGGTCACCAGGGTGACTTTGGGATGGGCCGTCATAGTTATCTTTCTATCGTGGGATTTAGTTGATTAACGAAGCATTGGCTGGGTGCTCAGCGCAAGCCGAGCGGGCGCTGCGCGGCCTCGGTCAGCAGTTCGGTCAGCAGGTCCGGGTAGGACAGGCCTGCGGCGGCCCACATCTGCGGGTACATCGAGATAGGCGTGAAACCGGGCATCGTGTTCACCTCATTGATGATGACGGTGTCGCTGGCCTCGTCGAGGAAGAAGTCGACGCGCGCCAGGCCCTCGCACTCGAGGGCGTCGAAGGCACGCCACGCGGTCTCGCGAATGCGATCGGCGTATTCAGGAGCGACGTCGGCCGGGCAGGACAGGCCGACCACGTCGTCCACGTACTTGTGCTCGTAGTCGTAGAACTCGCCCTCGGGGACGACGATCTCGCCCAGGGGCGCGGTACCGCTGCGCCAGTCGGAGCGCGAACCGAGGACTCCGCACTCGACCTCGCGGCCGGAAATGGAGGCCTCGACGATGATGCGCGGGTCGTGGTTCGCGGCCTCCTTGATGGCCACGGGCAGGTCCTCGCGGCAGGTGACGCGCGAGATGCCAACCGAGGAACCGGCGCGGCAGGGCTTGACGAAGACGGGGAAGCCCAAGCGCTCGATGCGGTCCATGCAGGCGGTGGCGTCGGCGTCCCACTGGCGCGCGGTGACCAGCTCCCACTGGCCCACGTCGATGCCGGCGGCTGCCAGGACGGTCTTGGTGAGGTGCTTGTCCATGGAGACGGCGGAGGAGGTCACGCCGCAGCCCACGTAGCGCACGCCGGCCATCTCGAAGAGGCCCTGGATGGTGCCGTCCTCGCCGTAGGGGCCGTGCAGGAGCGGGAACACGATGTCCACGTGGCCCAGGTCCTCCACGCCAATGACCCGTGAGTCCGGGGAGTCCGGGTCGCCCTCGTAGGTGAGCTCGACGAGGTTGCCCTCGCCCGGGGTCAGGGCGACGCGGGTCGATCCGGCGGTGACGGACTGGCCCTTCCCGTCCTTGAATTCCAGCGCCGACGGGTCATCGGAGACGCGCACCCACTGGCCGTCGCGCGTAATGCCCAGCGGGATCACATCCCACTTGGTGCGGTCGATAGCGGTCAGGATGCCGGCGGCCGTCGAGCACGAGATCTCATGCTCGGAGGAGCGTCCACCGAAGACGATGAGGACGCGAGGACGAGAAATTGCAGTCATGGGTCCAAGACTACCGCGCGGGAGGCTTTTCACGCCCGCGTGCGCGGCGTTTAGACCAGCTCGATCTTCCAGCCGTCCATCTTCTGCGGGCGTGCGAGCAGCATGCGCCCCATGTCCTCGATGCTGGCGCGTCCCTCGACGACCTCGACGACGGCGCCTGTAATCGGCATATCCACACCGACGGAGGCCGCGACCTGGAGGATCGGCGAGGCCGACGCAACGCCCTCGACGACACCCGGGGAGAGGGCCAGGGCCTCGGCCAGCCCCATGCCGGAGCCGAGGCGGTGTCCGAGGGAGAAGTTGCGCGACAGGCGCGAGGAGCAGGTGGCGACGAGGTCGCCGATGCCGGACAGACCTGCGAAAGTCGCGGGGTCGGCGCCGAGCGCGGTGCCCAGGCGCGTCATTTCCGCCAGGCCGCGGGTGATGAGGGTCGAGCGCGTGTTGATGCCCAGGCCCATGCCCTCGGCGGCGCCGATGGCGACCGCGATGACGTTCTTGGTGGCACCCGCCATCTCCGTGCCCACGACGTCGGTGGACGCGTAGGGGCGGAAGTAGGAGTTGTGGCAGGCCTTCGCGATCTCCTTGGCCAGCTCCACGTCGGTTGCAGCCACGACCGTGGCCGTGGGCTGGCGTTCCGCGATCTCGCGTGAGAGGTTCGGGCCGGACAGGACGGCGATGCGACTACTCGGCACGCCCGAGGCCTCGGCGATGATCTCGTCGACGCGTTTGAGCGAGCCGAGCTCGAGGCCCTTGGCCAGGGACAGCAGGGCGACGTCGGGGGCGAAGGCCTCGCGCGCGGCGCTCAGGGTGGCGCGCACGGCCTTGACGGGCACGGCGACGACGACGAGCTCGCGACCGGCGACGGCCTCGGCGATGTCGGTGGTTGCGTTGATGCGCCCCGAGAGCTCAATCCCCGGCAGGTACGTCGGGTTCTCTCCCCCGTTGATGAACGAGATCGTGTCGGCGTTGCGCCCCCACATCGTCACGCTCACGCCCGCGTCGGCGAGGACCTGCGCGAACGTCGTTCCCCACGCGCCCGTTCCCAGGACCGCTGCTGTTGTCATACTCATCGAGACCTCCCTGTCGAGGCCATTCTACTAGGATTGAAACAACCGACCCGCACCAGGAGGAACTGTGTCTCACCGTCGAGCCCTCGCCGCGAGCGCAGCCAGCTGTCTGCTCCTGTTGGGTGCGTGCGCGCCCGGAGCCCCAACGGACGCGCCTCAGTCAGCCGAGACCTCGCCGAGCGCCTCTCACTCCCCCACGGCGTCTGCAACCGCGAGCGCGACGCCGGAGACCACGCCGACGTCCGAGCCAGGTCTGGACGCAACCAAGCCGATCAACGCCGATAACTGGATGTCGAGCGTGGAGGGGTTGCCTCCGGTGCGCTCGGATGACCCGGCGAAGGCTTTGGCGCTGACGGGGATGCGCGCGGCGAGGCACGAGGGTTTCGCGCGGGTGGTGCTGGAGTTTTCGGGCGAGGGCACGCCGGGGGTGTGGCGTGCGGCGTGGACGGAGGAGGCCGTGGAGCAGGGCCGAGGCCTGCCCATCCAGGTCGAGGGCGAGGCTGTCTTGGATCTGGTCATTGACGGCACGCCGATGACGGCGAGCGAAAGCTCTTACCCGAGTGGCACGCACACGCGCGCTGGCGACCTGGACGTCGTCTCGGACGGAACTTTCGAGGACAACACGCACGTCGTCATCGGGGCGCCGACCGCGCGCCAATTCCAGATCGGATTCTTATCCGACCCGGTGCGCATGGTCATCGATATCCGCGATTAGCCCTTCTTGCGGGCCTTCTTCGCTTTCTTGGCCTTCTTCGAGAGCTGTTCTTCCCACCAGGGGCCGGCCTGCGTGGCGGGGTCCCACACCTGCTCGGGGACGGGCAGTCCACGCAGCTTGCCCACGCCCGCGCGAACGGCGTCGCTAATGCGCTTGGTCGCCTCATTGACGGCCTCGTGATCCTCCGAGCCTGCGGGGCTCATGAGGTCTGACAGGTCGACGGGCTCGCCGAAGTGGTAGGCGATGCGTCGGCCCGGGCGCATGTCGATGCCCTTGGCGTTGTAGGGGGCCATGATGTCCTGCGGTCCCCACTGCGAGACGGGAATGACGGGCACACCCGTGTCAAGGGCCAGGCGGGCGGCACCCGACTTGAATTCCATCGGCCACTGGTCGGGGTCACGCGTGAGAGTGCCTTCCGGGAAGATGCCGACGACCTCGCCGGCTTTCAGCGCCTCGCGGGTGGGTGCCAGGACGGCCGAGGGGTTGGAGTCGCGGTTGACGGGGATCAGCCCCATGCCCTTGATGATCCAGCCGAACACCGGCACGGAGAACATCGACTTCTTCGCCAGGAAGCGCACGGCGGTGTCGCGCTTCATGAAGTACCAGCACAGGCACAGCGGGTCCACGTTGGACAGGTGGTTGGGCACCAGGAGGAAGCCACCCTCGGTGGGGAGGTTCTCTTCACCCGTCACGGTGAACTTGATCCAGGGCGTCATGATGGGCGTCAGGACGCCCTTGGCGAAGGTGTAAAAGCCGGAGACAGCACTCATGGCTTCATTCTACGGGGACCGCTCACCCATTGCGCTGGCCCACACGGACCTCACACCAGGACGGACACAACCCCGGGGGCGACATCGACGGTGAAGGGGATCGAGGCGATGCGGTCACCGTCCGCCATGGCGATCATACCTGCGGGGGCGGCGAAGGAGACGACGCGGGCGCTTTCCACCTCGATAGCCGGGTGTGCCTTCGCGCGGCCGGCGACGACGCGGGCGAGCACGGGCAGGGCGCGAGACAGCGACAGGGGGCCGACGTGGCACACCTCAAGGACGCCGTCGCTCATGTCCGAGGATTCCACCAGGGTGATGCCGCCGCCGAAACGTCCGGAGTTGGACGCCGACGCGATCCAGCCGCTCATGTTGCGCTCGACCCCGTCCACGGTCGCCACAATCTCGGTGGGTTCGTGCGAGGCCAGGGCCGCGAAGGCCCCGTACCCGTAGGCCAGCGGACCCGAGGTGAAAGAGGATTCGTTCGCGAGAATATTCGCTCGCGCGTCCAGGCCGATCGAGACAATGCCGAGAGCCAGGCGCACGCCGTCGCGCGAGCGCACCCACATGCCGTCCAGGGGACGTATCCGGGAGGCCAGCCAGTCCGAGGAGTCGGCCCCGGCCTCGTTGGAAGAAAAACCCAGCGGAGCGAGGGAACGTGCGCGCACCAACGGGTCCGTGCCGATCCTCAGCGCGCGACACAGGTCGTTGCCGCGACCGCCCGGCATGGGAACGAAGATCGCGTCGGACTCATGGCAGCCGCGCGCCACCGCGCCCAGGTACCCGTCACCGCCCAGAGCCGCGACAAAGGAGCCAGAGGCAACCTCGCCGGCGATCGCCGCAGGGTCGTCGCCGGGCGTCGTCAGGCGAACCGCGACCTCCCAGCCGCCGCCGCGCAGGATGCGCACGATGCGCGGCCCCAGGCGCACGCTGCGCCCGCCCGCCGACATCGACGAGACGAGCAGCAAAATGCTACGGCGCGCACCCGATGCGGCCATGATCTCAGGCGTCCAGGTAACGCACGCGCGCGTCCAGCTGGTGGAGCTTGCGCGTGAAGTGCTCGTAGCCGCGCGAAATGACGTCAATACCCGACACGGTGGACGTGCCCGACGCGGCCAGGGCCGCGATCAGGTGGGAGAAGCCGCCGCGCAGGTCCGGAACCTCGATATCCGCGCTGTGCAGCGGGGTCGGGCCCGAGATGACGGCCGAGTGGTAGTAGTTCTTCTGGCCAAAGCGGCAGGGCGTCCCACCCAGGCATTCGCGGTAGACCTGGATGTTCGCGCCCATTTTGCGCAGCGCCTCGGTGAAGCCGAAACGGTTCTCGTACACGGTCTCGTGCACGATCGACAGGCCCTCAGCCTGGGTGAGGGCCACGACGAGGGGCTGCTGCCAGTCCGTCATGAAGCCCGGGTGCACGGCAGTCTCCAGGGCGATCGAGTGCAGCGGCTCGCCCGGGTGGTAGAAGCGGATGCCGTCAGCGTCGATGTCGAAGGCGCCGCCCACCTTGCGGAAGGTGTTGAGGAACGTCGTCATATCGGGCTGGTGAGCGCCGCGCACGTAGATGTCGCCGTGGGTGGCCAGGGCGGCCGCGCCCCACGAGGCGGCCTCAATGCGGTCCGGCAGAGCCGTGTGGCGGTAGCCGTTCAGCTTGGCGACGCCCTCAATGCGGATCGTACGATCCGTGTCCACCGAGATGATCGCGCCCATCTTCTGCAGGACGTTAATGAGGTCGAGGATCTCCGGCTCGATGGCCGCGCCCTTCAGGGTCGTAATGCCCTCGTTGCGCACGGCCGTGAGCAGCGTCTGCTCGGTCGCGCCCACGGACGGGAAAGGCAGCTCGATGATCGCGCCGCGCAGGCCGGAGGAGGGACGCTTGATGTGCACGCCGTCGGGCTGCTTGTCGACGATCGCGCCGAACTTGCGCAGCGTCTCCAGGTGGAAGTCGATGGGACGGCCACCGATCGCGCAGCCGCCCAGCTCGGGAATGAAAGCCTCGCCCAGCTGGTGCAGCAGCGGGCCACAGAACAGGATCGGAATTCGCGAGGCGCCCGCGAGGGTATCGATGTCAGAGCGCGAGGCAATCTTGACGTTCGAGGGATCCATGCGCAGCGTGCCGCGATCCTGATCGAAGTCAATCTGGACGCCGTGCAGACTCAGCAGGTCCGAGACAACGTCGGTGTCACGGATGAGCGGCACGTTGTAGAGCTCAGAGGGGGTGTCGGCGAGCAGCGACGCAACCATCGCCTTGGGGACGAAGTTCTTCGCGCCGCGCACCGTGATTTCACCGCGCAGCGGATGGCCGCCCTCAACCTGAAGAATCGATGACATGAGTGCTCCTCACTATGACGTAACTGGCCCCTACTCTAGCTAGGTAGGGGCCAGTATGCGCAGTGCTTTCAGTCGCGAGCGGACACAACTTCTTCCTTGGGCAAGAATCTCGCGGGCAGCGTGCGCGGCTTGAAGGAGGGGCGCGCGGCCTCGTAAGCCGCGATCTCATCCTCGTGGCGCAGGGTCAGGGCAATGTCGTCCAGGCCCTCCATGAGGGTCCAGCGCACGTAGTCATCGATCTGGAAGGTGCCCGAGATCGCACCGGCTCGCCAGGTCTTGTCCTCCAGGGAAACGGTCACCTCGGTGCCGGGCTCAGCCTCGAGGAGCTTCCACAGGGACTCGCAGTCCTCCTGGGAGATGATGCCGGTAACCAGGCCCTGCTTGCCAGAGTTTCCGCGGAAAATGTCAGCGAATTTGGGGGCCAGGACGACGCGGAAGCCGTAGTCCTTGAGCGCCCACACGGCGTGCTCACGCGAGGAGCCGGTGCCGAAGTCGGGACCCGCGATCAGGACGGAGCCGTTCTTGTAGGCGTCCTGGTTGAGGACGAACTCCGGGTCGTTGCGCCAGGCGGCGAAGAGGGCGTCCTCGAAGCCCGTGCGGGTCACGCGCTTGAGGTAGACGGCGGGGATGATCTGGTCGGTGTCGACGTTGGAGCGGCGCAGCGGGACGCCGATGCCAGTGTGGGTGATGAACTTTTCCATGGGTGCGTCAGTCTTTTCTTCCGTGGGGGACGAGGCCGGGGCCCTCCCCCGCTGTCGGGTGGCGGAGGGCGGGCCTCAGAGGTCGGCCGGGGAGGAGAGGGTGCCGCGCACGGCGGTGGCGGCCGCGACGAGCGGGGACACCAGGTGCGTGCGGCTGCCCTTGCCCTGGCGGCCTTCGAAGTTGCGGTTGGAGGTGGAGGCCGAACGGTCTCCCGCATTCATCGTGTCGGGGTTCATGCCCAGGCACATGGAGCAACCAGCGTTGCGCCATTCGGCGCCGAACTCGGTGAAGATCTTGTCGAGGCCCTCGGCCTCGGCCTGGAGGCGCACGCGTGCGGAGCCGGGCACGACCATGACGCGCACGCCCTCGGCCTTGCGGCGGCCCTTGAAGATGCCGGCGGCGGCGCGCAGGTCTTCGATGCGGCCGTTGGTGCAGCTGCCGATGAACACGGTGTTCACGGTGATGTCGCGCATCGGGGTTCCGGCCTTGAGGTCCATGTACTCCAGGGCGCGCTCGGCGGCCGCGCGGGCAGTTTCATCGGTGAAGTCCTCGGGGGCGGGGACGGTCGCGGACAGCGGCACGCCCTGGCCGGGATTGGTGCCCCAGGTGACGAAGGGCTCGATGTCGGCGGCCTCGAGGATGACCTCGGCATCGAAGACGGCGTCCTCGTCGGAGGCGAGGGAGGACCAGTATTCAACGGCGCGGTCCCAGTCCTCGCCCTCGGGGGCGTGGGGGCGGCCCTTGATGTAGTCGAAGGTCGTCTGATCGGGGGCAATCATACCGGCGCGGGCGCCCGCCTCGATCGACATGTTGCAGATGGTCATGCGGCCCTCCATGGAGAGCTCGCGGATTGCCTGGCCACGGTACTCCAGGACGTAGCCCTGGCCGCCGCCGGTGCCGATCTTGGCGATGACGGCGAGGATGATGTCCTTGGCCGTCGACCCCTCAGGCAGGGAGCCGTTGACCGTGATCGCCATGGTCTTGAAGGGGGCCATCGGCAGCGTCTGGGTCGCGAGCACGTGCTCGACCTGGCTGGTGCCGATGCCGAAGGCCAGCGCACCAAACGCGCCGTGGGTGGAGGTGTGGGAGTCGCCGCACACGATCGTCATGCCGGGCTGGGTGAGGCCCAGCTGGGGGCCAACCACGTGGACGATGCCCTGGTCGGCGTCACCCAGGGAGTGCAGGCGCACGCCGAACTCCTCGGCGTTCTTGCGCAGAGTGTCGATCTGGGTGCGGCTCGTGATGTCCGCGATCGGCTGGTCGATGTTGATCGTCGGCGTGTTGTGGTCCTCGGTCGCGATCGTCAGATCGGGGCGACGCACCTGGCGTCCGGCGAGGCGCAGGCCCTCAAATGCCTGGGGGCTCGTCACTTCGTGCACGAGATGGAGGTCGATGTAGAGCAGGTCGGGGGCACCGTTCTCCCCCTTGGACACGATGTGGTCACGCCACACCTTTTCTGCCATCGTTCCGCTCATTATTCCTCCTCTGTTCTCCGCTTTGGAGACACGGTGTCCTTCATGCTTCGCATTCAATGGAACCGCCTCATCGGCCGAGCGACCCGCTGATCTCACGTCTCGGACGCCCCTTTGACCTGTTTCACTATCCGACAATTTGCCATCTCAAAAGCTGAGATATTAAATAGTTGTATGGAAGAGCAAACATCCAGTGGCGTTGGCGTTCTCGATAAGGCTGCGTTGGTTCTCAGCGCTCTCGAGGCGGGACCCGCCACCCTCGCCCAACTCGTTTCCAGCACGGGGCTTGCTCGCCCCACCGCCCATCGACTGGCCGTCGCTCTCGAATATCACCGCATGGTCGCCCGTGACATGCAGGGACGTTTTATCCTCGGCCCCCGCCTCCAGGAACTCTCCTCCGCCGCCGGCGAAGACCGCCTCCTCCAGGCCTCCATGCCGGTCCTTCAGGCTCTGCGCGACCACACGAAGGAATCCTCCCAGCTCTTCCGCCGCCAGGGAGACTACCGCGTGTGCGTGGCCGCCTCCGAACGCGAAATGGGTCTGCGCGACTCGATCCCCGTGGGCGCCACGCTCTCCATGAGCGCCGGCTCCGCCGCCCAGGTCCTGCTGGCCTGGGAGGAGCCCGACCGCCTGCACCGCGGCCTGTACGGCGCCTCCTTCAACGCCACCATGCTCTCCGAGGTGCGCCGCCGTGGCTGGGCCCAGTCCGTGGGTGAGCGAGAGCCGGGCGTCGCCTCCGTATCCGCCCCCGTGCGCGGCCCCTCCGGCCGCGTCCTGGCCGCCCTGTCCATCTCCGGCCCCATCGAGCGCATGGGTCGCCAGCCCGGACGCCAGCACGGCCCCTCCGTCATGGCGGCCGCCAACAGGCTCACGGAATTCCTCTCCACCGTCGAAGACGCCGCCGACCTGTAAGCCGCGACCTGAGACGAGATAAACGGGTGGGCCGGGACGATTGAATCGTCCCGGCCCACCCGTTTGCGTAGCGATCCGCTAGGCGACCCAGCGGCCAGCACCATCAAAGGTGTAGGCCGTGCCGTCAATAACGACGCGTCCGGTCGCCATGGCACCCGACGGGTGGCAGAAGTACCAGCTGCCGCCGTCCTTCACCCATCCGATCGCCATCTGGCCAGATTCCGTCAGGTAGTACCACTGACCACCCACGGCGGCCCAGCCGATGGCCATCGAGCCATTGCCGTTCAGGTAGAACCAGGCGCCGCCCAGGTTCACCCAGCCGTTGGCCATCGCACCACTGGCGTTCAGGTAGTACCAGGTGTCGCCGTCCTTCAGCCAGCCGGTGGCCATGACTCCGGTGTCGGGATCCAGGTAGTACCAGGTGCCGCCGACGGCGGTCCAGCCTCTCGCCATCGCACCGGACGGGGCGTAGTAGCGCCACGCGCCATCCTCGACCTGCCAGCCGGTCTTCATCCAGCCATTCGTATCAAAGGAGTACGTGACGCCGTCACGGACAACGCGCTCGTTAGCCGGGTAGGTCCCATCCGGGTAACGCAGCCACCAGCGGCCGTCCCCCGAGGCGACCCACTGTGCGGCAGCCGGATCCGGCTCCGGGTCGACGGTGGGATCAATGCGATCGCCCGCGGCCTGCGTGAAGACGGCGACCGTGCGGGCGGGAACCGTGATGGAGCCCGTCTTCGCGTCGAAGGACGCGCCCTTGACGGTCTCGTCCGAGCCGTTCGCCTGAGCCTCGTGCAGCTTGAAGACGCGACCCGACAGGCCCTCAACCGCGGTGGTCACGGATTCCCCCGTCGCGTTGAAGACGACGAGAGCACCGTCGAGCTTCGCGTCGATGTCGTTGCCGGCCCCGGCCTCGTCGTTGATGAGCATGACGATCGTGCCATCCACGGCGCCCTCACCCGAGTTCGGGAAGGTCACCTTGGAGCGGATCAGATCTGCGCTGCCCAGCGTGAACAGGCGCGAGGAGGAACGCACGCGCAGGAAGTCCATCGCGATTTCCGAGGAGGTGTCGATCTGCTCCGGGGTCGGCTTCAGATCGGGGTTCTCCAGCAGCGGGCGCATGTGGTTCCAGGCCGCGCCGTTCTTCGACTTCACCGGCAGGCCTCGGCCAAAACCGTTGTCGCGCATCGACCAGTCGATCGCGTTGAAGTGATCACCAGAGTTGTAGGAGTCGCGGTCCAGGGACTTCGAGCGCAGCATCTCCGTTCCCGAGGCCCAGAAGGAGGGCGACTGCGACAGGGCGACGGAGGCCTGGTTGATCAGCGACATGCGCACGCGGTGATCCATCGGAGCATCCGCCGGCATCTTGTAGGTGACCAGGTCGAAGAGCGTCTCGTTGTCGTGGGCGTCCACGTAGTTAACGTTCTCGGCAGGCTGGGAGGCGAAGCCTGCGCCCTGACCGTTGTAGTCCAGCTGCGCGCCCGACACGGTCTTGCCGTCGTAGGTGGTGAGCGAGTAGTCCTTCAGGTTGCCCGCCAGGCCCAGCTTCACGAGGTCCACGCGGTGCAGATAGTCGGCGCGACGGTCCGCCTCGGAGCGGGTATCGAGACCGTTGAGGTCCGAGAAGGCGCCCGAGCCGAAGCCTTGCAGCACGCGGTGGTCCTCGTCGAAGGGTCCACCACCGTGCACGGCGTCGCGCAGGCGGTCGTTGAACGCACCAATGCCGGTGCCATCCAGCTGTCCCTGCGTGGCCTGGGTGAACAGCGCGTTGTTCGCGACCTCACCGAAGTTCCAGCCCTCGCCGTAGATGTACAGGCGCGAGCCGTCCACGCCATCCTTCTCCAGGGTGAGGGACGCCAGGGCCGCCTTCGCGCGCTTCATCTCCTCGGCCGGGTGGTGGCCCATGAGGTCGAAGCGGAAGCCGTCGACGTGGTAGTACTTCGCCCAGTGGATCATCGAGTCGATCATCAGGTGCTCACTCATCGCGTTTTCGGTCGCGACGTTGGAGCAGCAGGTCGAGGTCTCGACACCGCCCGAGGCGTTCAGGCGCTGGTAGTAGCCGGGCACGACGCGGTCAAGCACGGAGTGGGCGGACTGACCCGCCGCGGGCGTGTGGTTGTAGACCTGGTCGAGGACGACCTGCATGCCGATCGAGTGCAGACCACCCACCATGGAGCGGAACTCGCGCACGCGCGCGCCGCCGTTCTGCTGGGACGAGGTCGCGTAGGAGCCCTCGGGGGCCATCCAGTGCAGCGGGTCGTAGCCCCAGTTGTAGGCGTCCTGGTCGGCCACGGCCGTGACCGCCGCCTGCTGCTCCTCGGACGCCGGGCCGGCATCCTCGGGGATCGCGGGTGTCTTCTGGTCAGTGCGCTTCTCAGGGATGGTCGCGATGTCGAAGGTGGGCAGCAGGTGCACCGTGTTCATGCCGGCGCGCGACAGCTCGGCCAGGTGACGCATGCCGTTGGACTCGAACTGCGTGAAGGCCATGTAAGTGCCGCGCATGTCCTCGGGCACCGACGTATCCGCGGCGGAGAAGTCGCGCACGTGCAGCTCATAGATGGAGCGCTGGGCGTCATCCTCGATGACGGGAGCCTTGGAGTCCGTCCACACCGAGGGGGCGATCGACGGATTGTCCATGTTGACGGCGACGGAGCGCGTGGAGTCGACCGTCAGGGCCACCGAGTAGGGGTCGGTCACGAGGTTCGTCTCGACCTTGCCCGTTTCGGGCACGTAGACGCTGACCTCCCACAGGTACTGGGCGCCCTCGTGGATCTCACCGGCAGCATTGTCGACGCTCCAGCGGCCGTCCTCGCCGCGCACGGCGGCGGTACGCAGGCCGTCACCCTGCACGTCGGCATCGGAGCCGCGCGGGGTCGAGGTGTTCCACGACAGCAGGGTCACGTTCTTAGCGGTCGGTGCCCACAGCGCGAACGTCGGGTTACCCACCTCGTTCCAGCCCACGCCGTACGAGGCCTGGGTGGCCTTCGCCGCGTAGAGCGAGTCGAGGACGGGGGCGATCTGCACGCCGGTGAAGGCATTGACGCTCTCCCCCGACTTCTGGACGAGCGCGATCTGGCCGGTGAGGGCCTCGCGCGCCCCGGCCTCGTCGAGGGAAGCCTTCAGGGCGATGTATCCGTTGAGATTCGGGTGGGCCGCGGTCACCTCGGCAGTCAGGTCACCCGCGACGGTCAGGGCGCTCGTCTTCGCGCCCGTGACGGCACCATCCGCCAGGCCAGCGCCGCCCTCGGGGGCGGTCACCAGCTCGTAGGAAAGCTTCGCGGAACCGTCGAGGACCTGCGCGCGGGTCACGCCCTCGGGCAGCAGCGAGGTCGGCCACGCGAGAATGTTCGAGGTCACCCAGTAGGCGCGCTGCTCACCCGAGCCCGCGACAGGCGCGTCGGAGGCCGCGATGTCGAGCTTATGCGTCGCAGAATTGTAGGTGAAGGTCACAAGCTTGTTCGCTTTCGTTGCAAACTGGTAGTTGGCTCCGCCAACGGCGCCATCCTGCCCGTAATTCTCGTTCCACGATCCATCAATGGCAACCTTGAGCTCGTAGGAGCCTTCCGGCAGAGCCGTCGTCTCGTAGGTGTAAGTGCCATTGCCCACCGGCTCCATGAGGGGCGCCAGGCATTCGGGCTTCCAGTTATCCGTGCAGCCCAGCGCCTTCTGGAACGAGCCAGGCAGCGTCACCATCTGGTCGGTCGCGGTGTTCCACACGCGGTGCGTCGCGCGGTTGTAGAAGAAGGTGACGGACGTCGTCTCGGTCAGGGTGTAGGAGATGTTCGCTCCCCCCGCAGTACCCCCGGCACCAAACGACGTGTCCCACGAGCCACCCTCGGCAACCTTGTACTGATAATCGCCGGCCGGCAGCGTGAACGTCGCACTGTACACGCCCGTCGCGTCGCGCGTGAGTGCAGCCTTGTCGCAGCCGGGTGCCCAGTCCGCGTCGCATCCCATCGCAGCGTTGTGATTACCGGGGATTGTCACCAGCACGTCGGCGTCGGCGCCAGCAGCTCCCGCGTCAACAGCAGTCGCATCGTTCCCCTCGTTTGACGTTTCCGTCCCAGGCACGGCCCACGCGGCTGGAAGCACACCTCCCATCAGCGCGATAGCCGCGCCAACGCTGAGCGTTCGGCGCAGGAATGTCCTATTGAGTCGGTATGTCACGACAGACTCCCTCGTCCAAAAGCGATCCCCTCCCATGGGGCTGCTCCTAGGTTAGACACACTGCAACGGTTCCGAAACTTTTCTGCAAAGCACAAGAGAAAACGCGGACCGGGTGGTTAACAAAAAACCTCGCCACCGCTCAGGTGCCGAGGTCATTGGTACCCCCAACCGGATTTGAACCGGTGTTAACGCCGTGAGAGGGCGTCGTCCTAGGCCGCTAGACGATGGGGGCCTTGATTCACTTATGAATCCGTACCCCCAACCGGATTTGAACCGGTGTTAACGCCGTGAGAGGGCGTCGTCCTAGGCCGCTAGACGATGGGGGCCTTGATTCACTTATGAATCCGTACCCCCAACCGGATTTGAACCGGTGTTAACGCCGTGAGAGGGCGTCGTCCTA
>ERZ773008.364-NODE-364-length-32500-cov-10.511604_pt1 | contig 32500 bp, 29 predicted proteins | sample MGYA00580664_ERZ773008 | MGnify/ENA primary metagenome ERZ773008 (study PRJEB29015, sample SAMEA2738016) | human oral metagenome | biome: human oral; feature: human-associated habitat; material: dental | place: China | collected 2048 ...
TGCCGGGCAGATCCCGGTCCAGGACGACGACGTCGTAGTCGGCGATCTCCACCTGGGCCAGCGCCTCGGCGCCGTCTTCCGCGATGTCGACCGCCATCGTCTCGCGGCGCAGCCCCGTGGCTATCGCGTCGGCGAGGTAGGACTCGTCCTCGACCACCAGCACGCGCACGTCATCGACCTCCTGCTCTCTCACCGGGCGGCCGGGGAACGGCCGCCCCGGGTCAACGATAGGGGAGGGCGGGGTAAAACCCGCGTAAGCATTTTTCCGAAGGCTCTCGCAACATCCTCTTCGCTGGAATGGGCCTCGGCCTCGGAGGTACCGGGGCCCGGCGCCGGCCGGATGCCGGCCCGACCGAAACGTGAGGAGAACGTCTATTATGAGGAACGGTAGGACGAGGGTGTTCGTGGCGGCGGCGAGCGTGGTGTGCGCGCTCGGGATGGTGGCCGCGTGCGGCAGCAAGAGCACGACCGACGCCGCGCCGTCGGCCACCAGCGCGACGGAGTCCGCTGAGGACTACAACCTCAAGTTCGCCCAGTGCCTGCGCGACGCCGGCTTCAACGTGTCCGACCCCTCCGCCAACAAGGACGTCCGCTCCGAGGACACGGGCGGGGACCCGGCCGCCTTCAACGCGGCCAGCCAGGAGTGCGAGAAGAAGCTCGGACCGGCGCCCGGGGCCAGCTCCGATGACCTCAACGACCCCGAGACCCTCGACGCGGGCGTCAAGATGGCCGAGTGCCTGCGGGCCGACGGCTACGACGTCAAGGACCCGGAGCCCGGCAAGGGCCTGTCCCTCGACCTGGGCACGATTCCCGACTCGGCGCTCCAGAAGTGCGCCACCTCCACGACTGAGGGCGACAAGTGAAGTGGCGGCACCGAACCGGCGACGCCGTGACCGTCTCCGATCTCCCCGGCACGGATGAGGCGGACCTGCCGGGGAGGACGGAGTCCTCCCCGCGTCTGAGCCGTCGTCGGATCCTCATCGGTGCCGGGGCCGCCCTCCTCCTGGCCGGGGCGGGGGTGGGAACCGCGGCGGCGGTCGGGGTGCTGCCGGGTCGGAGCAGGAAGGCCGACGACAACCCCACGACCTTCACCGGCGCGACCGACGAGATCACCCGCGGCGACCTCCAGGGGGAGACGAGTGCCACCGGCACCCTGCGGTTCTCCGACTCCCATGCGCTGCGCTCCGGTTTCGAGGGCGTCGTCACCTGGCTGCCCGCCGCGGGCACCGTGATCCACGCCGGCGACCGGCTCTACGAGATCGGCGACGACTCCGCCTACCTCATGCGCGGCTCCATCCCCGCCTGGCGCACCTTCGAGCCGGACATGAGCAAGGGCAGCGACGTCCAGCAGCTCCAGAGCGCCCTCCAGGCCATGGGCTACTTCAGCCTCGAACCCGACGGCACCTTCGGCTGGTGGACCACGAAGGCCATCAAGGCCTGGCAGAAGGATGTGGGCCTGGAGCAGAACGGCACGCTCCCCCTGGGGCGCATCGTCTTCGCCACGGACGACCTGCGCGTGGGAAGCATCAAGTCCCGCGTGGGGGACCGGGCCGCGTCCGACGGCGAGCTCTACGACGTCACCTCCACCGCTCAGGTGGTCGAGGTCAACATCAAGCTCGCCGACCAGCAGCTCGGCGTCGTCGGCAACAAGGTGACCCTGCACCTGCCCGGAGCCGTTGACACCACCGGCACCATCACCTCCGTGGGCACCCCTACGGAGAAGAGCGGGTCGGGCGAGAACAAGGACTCCAAGGAGCGTGTCATCCCGGTGACCGTCGTCCCCGACGACCCCTCGGTCACCTCCAACTTCCAGGAGGTCTCGGTCACCGTGGGCCTGCCCAGCGAGAAGCGGGAGAACGTCCTGTCCGTGCCCGTGGGGGCGCTCGTCGCCCTGAGCCCGGAGCAGTTCGGCGTCGAGGTGGTTCAGGACGACAGCACGACGAAGCGGGTCCCGGTGACCACCGGCCTCTTCGCCGGCGGCCGGGTCGAGATCTCGGGCGATGGCCTGACCGAGGGCCAGCGCGTGGTGGTGCCGCAGAGATGAACCGCATCCTGTCCCTGCGCGACGTGCGCCGCACCTACGGCCAGCCACCCGTCGCCGCCTGCGCCGGGGTCAGCCTGGAGGTCGACCGCGGCGAGTTCGTCGCCGTCGTCGGCCCCTCCGGCTCGGGGAAATCGACCCTCCTCAACCTCATCGGCACCCTCGACCGGCCCAGCTCGGGAACCGTCGAGATCGACGGCCTCGACGTCGCCGGCATGTCGGACCAGGAGCTGTCCGCCGTGCGCGCTCGCCGCATCGGCTTCGTCTTCCAGCAGTTCCACCTGTCGGAGGGCGTGACGGCGATCGACAACGTCGCCGACGGGCTGCTCTACCTGGGGGTGGCGCGCTCGGAGAGGCGCGAGCGTGCCGAGGTCGCCCTGCACCGGGTGGGGCTCGGGCACCGCCTGCACCACCGCCCCCACCAGATGTCCGGCGGCGAGCGGCAGCGCGTGGCCATCGCCCGCGCCGTCGTCGGGGACCCGCCTCTGCTCCTGGCGGACGAGCCGACCGGCAACCTCGACTCGGTATCGGGCGCCTCGATCGTCGAGCTCCTCCACGAGCTGCACGAGCAGGGGACGACGGTCGTCGTCATCACCCACGACAACGAGCTGGCGTCCAGGCTGCCACGGCGCGTCGCCATCCGCGACGGACGGATCGTCGCCGACTCGGCCCACCCCGAGGCGGCCGCCGTGCCGGCCACCGGCACGGGGGCACTCGCCCCGGCCGGCACAACGACTACGACGAGGGAGACACGATGACCTCGACCACGACGCGCCTGGAGCGCCCGCACCTGCGCTCGGCCGACGTCCTGCGCCTGGCCGGGACGGGCCTGCGCGCCCGGCCGATGCGCGCCTTCCTGTCCGCCCTGGGCATCGCCATCGGCATCGCCGCCATGATCGCGGTCGTCGGCGTGTCCACCTCCAGCCGGGCCCAGCTCACCGCCCAGCTCGAGTCCCTGGGCACCAACATGCTCACCGTCACCCCGGGCTCCGACCTCAGCGGCACGGACGTCAAGCTCCCCACCGACGCCGTCGGACGGGTCAAGCAGATCGAGGGCATCCAGCAGGCGAGCTCGACCTCGCTGGTCAAGGACGCCTCCGTCTACCGGAACTCTCTGAGCGACAAGGACGCGACCGGCGGCATCTCGACCCTCGTGGCCGAGCAGGGACTGCTCGACGTCGTCGCCGGCGAGGTCGACAAGGGCACCTGGCTCAATGAGGCGACCTCCACCTACCCGGCGACCGTGCTCGGAGCGACCGCCGCCAAGCGGCTGGGCGTGGTGGAGCCGGGGACTCAGGTGTGGCTCGGCGGCACCTCCTTCACCGTGGTCGGCATCCTCAAGCCCTCGGTGCTGGCCCCCGAGCTCGACAACGGGGCGCTCATCGGGGCGCCGGTGGCCGAGCGGCTGTTCGGCCACGAGGGCAATCCCACGACCATCTACGAGCGCAGCGAGGACTCCGCCGTCGAGCGGGTGAGGAACCTGATCGGTCCCACGATTTCTCCCCAGATGCCGGGGTCCGTCAAGATCTCGCGCCCCTCGGACGCGCTGGCCGCCAAGAACGCCGCCGACCAGGCCTTCACCAGTCTGCTGGCGGGGGTGGGGTCGATCGCCCTGCTCGTGGGCGGTATCGGGGTGGCCAACACCATGATCATCTCCGTGCTGGAGCGGCGTCGTGAGATCGGCCTGAGGCGCGCTCTGGGGGCCATGCGCAGCCACATCCTCATACAGTTCCTCGCCGAGGCCCTGCTTCTGGCCGGGCTGGGAGGGGCGCTGGGCTGCGTCCTGGGGACCGGGGTGACGGCCGGGATGGCCGCCGCCAGGGGCTGGCCCTTCGCGCTGCCGCTGCTCATCGTGCTGGCGGGCCTGGGGGTCACGGTCCTCATCGGCGCGGTGGCCGGGCTGTACCCGGCGGTGCGCGCCGCGCGCACGCCCCCGACGGCGGCGCTCAATGCCCAGTAGGGGCGCGAGGAGCCGAGTCGGGGGGAGCTGTCCAGTCTCCACGGCCTATCCAGGCATGCGGGTCGTGGAGGTCCATCGAGTGGAAGGAGGTCCGGAACGCGGTGGGCCGCCGGGGGCGTGTATCAGGGGTGCGCGTCCGGCGGCCCCGTGCTCTCTCCGCCCACGTCGCCGAGATCGGTCGAGTTCCGCACCGAGATCGGTCCGGTTCCGGCTCGAGATCGGTTCGTGCGGTGGGCGGACTCACCGACCCCGGTGGCGCGCCCGGGGTCGTGCGCGTCGTTTCGCCCGGACCTCCGCGCGCTCCTGACGACGTCGGATGGAGCGGTCCTGCACCCGGTCCGCCGCCAGGGCCTCCCGGGCCGCGGTGCTGCTGCGCGGTTTGCGTGCCGCCCGGGCGCCTCGCGCTGAGCGCGTTTCGGGTTGCGGGCCAGCGCCGCTGAGCGGGCGTCGTCGACGACGGGCCTCGCCGCGGCCGCGCGGTCGATGAGGTCGCCACCGTGCCGGCGCAGCCATTTCTCGACCTCCATGTCGCCCGGCTCCCGGCCGGAGACGACTCCGGCGGCTCGGACCCGGCCACGGCCTTCCCTCCCGGTCCCGGCGCTCCCCGTCCCGGACCGGCCCGGCTCCCGGCCCCGTCACGACGCGCTCGGGGTCAGGGTCCGCCAGGCGACGTCGTACGTCAGAGCGCTCATCAGCGCCCGCTGCGCATTGGTCGAGGCCCGGCCGTGCCCGCCCTCGGAGTTCTCGAAGTAGGTCACCGTCTGCCCCAGGCACTCCAGCCGGTGGGCCATGGTGCGCGCGTGCGCCGGGTGGACCCGGTCGTCCCGGGTCGAGGTCATCAGCAGCACCGGAGGGTAGTCGCGCCCCCGTCTCAGCAAGTGGAAGGGGGAGAAGTCCCGGATGAACTCCCACTGCGCGGGGTCGTCCGGGTCCCCGTACTCGGCCTCCCAGGAGGCGCCGGCCAGCAGGTGGGTGTAGCGGCTCATGTCCAGCAGCGGCACCTCGCACAGCACCGCCCCGACCAGCTCGGGGTACCGGGTGAGCATCATGCCCACGAGCAGGCCTCCGTTGGAGCCCCCGTGCACGGCCAGCCGGTCCGGCGTGGTGACACCCCTCTCGCTCAGCGCCCGGGCGACGGCGGCGAAGTCCTCGTAGACGCGGTGCCGGTGCTCCTTCAGACCGGCCCGGTGCCAGGCCGGCCCGTACTCCCCGCCCCCGCGGATGTTCGCGATGACGTAGGTGCCGCCGCGCTCCAGCCAGGCCTTGCCGATCACCGGCATGTAGCCGACGCCCAGCGGCACCTCGAAGCCGCCGTAGCCGTACAGGATCGTGGGCCCCGGCACGGCGCGCCCCTCGTCATCGACGACCGGTCTCCCCACCTGGAAGTAGGGCACGCGCGTGCCGTCCGAGCTGACCGCCACGTGCTGACCGACCTCGATGCCGGTCGCGTCGAAGCGGTCCGGCGCGGCGCGCAGCACCTCGACGCCGGTCAGGCGGCCGTCGATGTCGAGCTCGCCCGCCATGAGGGTGGTCGGCCGGGTGAAGGACGACGTCGTCAGCCACAATCGGTCGCCCTCCCGCCCGTCGATGGCGGTGGCGCTCACCTCGATCAGGGGACGGCCCGGGCGTAGCGCGGTGGGATCGGCCGCCGGGGCGGGACCCGTGGTGCTCCCGGGGCTCCCGGTGCCGGACGTCGGCTCGCACGGCCCTCCGTCGAGCGCGCTCAGATCCAGGGGGCGGCGCATCCACCCGGCCGAGCCGTCGTCCGCCCCGCCCGGCGGCGTCAGCACCTCCAGGGTGGGCACGCAGTCATCGAGCAGGGTCAGCACCAGGTGGTGGGCGGTCATCGTGAAGCCGGTCAGGAAGGCCGACGACGTCGGGGCGAACAGGGTCTCGAACGTGCGCTCACCGGACAGGAATGCATCCAGGGGCGCGGCCAGGAGCGAGCCGGCCCGATGAACGGCGCCCGCGATCTCCCAGTCCTCGCGCAGACTCACCAGAAGCCATTCCCAGGCGGCGGTGGCCTGGGCGGAGGAGGGCACGTCGATGTGCACGGCACCCGGGGCGACGGTCGTGCCGGTGTCCGCCAGGGCCGTCGGCCCCGACGGCGGCGGGAGGGTCCGGGCCCCGTCGGGGAGCAGCCACAGTTCCTCGGTGTGGAAGTCGGGGTGCGTGAGCAGCCAGGTGCGGCCCCAGCGGTCGCGGTGGGCCCAGGCGCCGTCGTCGTCGACCGCGGCCGTGAGCAGGACCTCGCCCGCGGTCGGCTGCTGCCCGCGCCGCATCCGCCTGACCTGCCGCGGGTATCCGGCGGGGGATAGCGATCCCCTACCCAGGTCGGCGACGGCCAGCACCGAGTCTCCGTCGTCGTCGGCCCATACCAGCGATCCCTTGGAGGCCTCGCGGTGGAAGCCTCCCTCGGCGGGCGGGATGAAGCGCCCGGTGCCGAGGTCCAGCTCGCGAGTGATATCGGTGTCCGAGCCGCCGTCGGACAGGTTCACGAGGGCCCGCTTGCCGGCCAGGGGGCCGGTGCGCAGGACCCGGGCGCCGTGCCACACCCAGGTGACCCCCTCGGCCTCGCCGAGCGCGTCGAGGTCGAGCAGCACCTCCCACCGCGTTCCGGTGTTGTTGCCGTCGTCGCCGTGGCTGCTGGGGCCGTCGTCGCCGTGCTCATCGCTGCCGTTGCCGGTTCCGCTGGGCGCGCCGGTCCTGCTGGTCCCGCTGGGCGTGCCGGGCGCGTTGTTCCCGTCGGCCCGGCCGACCCCGCCGATCCTGCCGGTCCGACCGGGCGCGCCCGCGCGGTAGGATTCCCAGGTGGTGCGGCGCCACAGGCCGCGCGGGTGGTCGGTGTCGGTCCAGAAGTTGTAGAGAAGGCCGTCCGCCTGGGCAGCGGTGGGGATGCGGTCGGACGAGTCGAGGATCGTCTCGACCTCGGTCCGAATAGCCTCGAAGCGCTCGCTCCCCTCGACGGCGGCGAGGGCTGCGGCGTTGCGCTCGGCGACCCAGGCGAGGGCCCGATCCCCCTCGATGTCGTCGAGCCAGGCAGGCGCGGGCGGCAGGTCGGACGGGGGTGGGAAGGCGGTCGCGGAATCGGTCATGGGCTCCATTGTGCCCGCCGGCCCCGCAGGGACGGTCGGGCGCCCCTCCTCCTGCGCACGTCGCCGGATCGTCCACGCCGGCCCCGCAGGGATGGCCGCGCGTCGCGTGATGTCGCCGCTGATCCGCTGCGACGCCGGCGCTCGTAGGGGCGGCCGCGCGGGGGCTCGCTGTGCCGAGGACCCGAAACTCACGACGGCGAAAGGGGGCGTCCGCGCGCGGGGAGGCTCGCTCATAGGACAGCGGAGGAACGGCGAGAGACGGAAACGGGATGACAGAAGTCCCGGCATCCCGCGGGATGCCGGGACTCTCCTGCGATCGCGGGGCCGTGCGATCGCGCCCTCGGACTCAGGCGCCGCCGAGCTTGGAGTCGATGGCGTCGCGGGCGGCGTCGACCTGGGGGTCGAACTTGCCGCCGGTCGCCTTCTTGGCCGTCTCGGCGGCCTTGTCGAGGGCCTGGTCCTTGACGGCCTCGCCCTTGTCGGAGCCGAGGAACTCGCCGGCCCTGCTCGTCAGATCATCGAATCCCATAGCAGCCTCCTCTCGTCGGGGGGCGCGGTACCGGATGGCACCGGCCTGGAGACAGGATGGCACGTCGTCGCGGGGGCTGCGAGCACCGCGGGCGCGGCGCCTGGCGAGGCGGCACGGTTCCCGGCGGTGCCGCATCGGGGCCCGCGGGCTCCGGACGGCTGAGGACGGGGAGGACGCTCAGGACAGCGTGGACAGGACGGTGTCGGCCAGCTCCTGGGTGCGGGCGGCGTCCGTCGTCGTGACCGTGATCGTCGCCCAGTCCCCGCTCTCGCTCTTGCTCGGGGCGGCGATCTGGATGCCCTGGAGAATCTGCGCGCTCTGGGGCTGGGTCATGGTGTAGGTCAGGACGGCGGCCTCCCCGAGCATGGTCTGGGAGGTGGAGTACCCCGTGGGCTCGCCGCCCTGCGCCTGTATCTGCTGGTACATCGCGTCCTCGGTCGGCAGGGAGCGGATCCCCGTCATGGGCGCGACGTTCGCGTTCTCGATGAAGCCGTTGGCATCGGGCGTCGGGGAGAGGGCCTGCATGTCGATCTGCGAGACCACCTCGCGCGCCTGGTCGGGGTCCATATTGAACGCTCTGGCGAACAGCGCGATCTTCTGGTCGTCCTGCATGTCGGCGCCGGTCATGACCGCCCAGTTCTCCGGGATGTCGAAGGAGATCATGGTCGTGGAGGTCGTGACCGTCTGGTGGCCGTCGGACGCCTGCTGGGAGGACTCGTCCGTCGGTCCGGTGGCCTGCGAGCCCGCGCCCTGCGAGTCAGTCGACTGCGCCGAGGCGCTCTCCCGATCCGAGGAATTGTTCCTGGAACCGCCGATCAGTGAGCATGCTGTCAGGGAAGAGGACAGGAGCACAGCAGCGACGATTGCGGTCGCGCGGTGGAAGGTCGTCATGGTCGTCTCCTGAAGTTGCAGAGGAACAGTTCGTATAGTATGCGCCCCAGAGATGCCGATCGGGGCAATGGGGAGAAGTGCCCGGAGGAGTGCGCCGGTGGGACGCGTCCGTCGGGGCCAGACGCGGGGCGGGGGACCGTGCGGGTCATACAGGTACACCATGAGCCCGCCGGTCGGGGCTGTGCGCGGGGCGGGGGACCGCGCGCGGTGCCCGATTCCGGTTCTTCGTGCTTCTAGATGTGGTGGGCGGGGCGTATGCGATTGAGCGGGGCCTTCTCGCCGAGGTCGATCGTCGGGATGACGGCTGGCGGTTCCGGGGCGAGCGCTTGCGCTCGCCGGTGGTCTCCCGGGCTCGCCCGGGGGCGCGCCGTCCTCCCGGCGCGGGCCGTCCCGGTGCCCGGGTGTCCGAATCTGTTGCGAGGGCCCGGAGCCTGCTGGAGCGCGCGAGGGGCCTTACCGAAACGATCGGGATCGGCCGATCCCCGCGCGGCCCGAGCCGGACGAGAAGGCATCGGATTGTTCGTACGGCGCCGTGCCGTCGCAAGAGCCACCCGTGCGGTCGTACCCGGGAGCGCGTGGTCGTACCTCTTCTCACGACGTCGTACCCGAAAGCGCGCGGTCGTACGCTGGAGCCCTTCTAACGTACGACCCCGCGTCACAAGGTACGACACCGCGCAAAAAGGTACGACCGCGCGCCCCGACGTACGACCTGGCGCCCCGACGTACGACCGCGCGCCCCGACGTACGACCTGGCGCCCCGACGTACGACCGCGCAGGACCCGGACGCACCGAACCACCAGCACCCGCCCGCCGCCGCCCACTCACCGCCGCTGCCCATCCCGACCGCACCCTCGAACACGAAGAACCTCGATTCCGGACGGCGCTGAGCGGTCGGCAGGGACTGGCACGGTCTTCTCAAGCTCACCGCGGACCCACCGGCGAGGGTCCCTCCGGGGCCGGCGCGGGCGCGGGGGCTGCCGTACTCGCCGTACCCGCTGTACCGGCGCGCCGTCCGGTCCTCGTGCCGCGCGGCGCGCATGAGGCGGATCACAATGAGTGGCACCGGTCGAAGAAAAGTTGAGCGGAATAGACTCAATCTCAATGGGGTTGCACTGCTCGGAGACGCCAGGACCCCCGCGCGTTCGCGGATCGGGGCCTCACCGCCTTCGGCAGTCGTCCTCGACGGCCGGAGGAGCGGACCCCCGGTCGCTTCCGCCCGCCAGGACCTGCGCCGTCTGAACGACTGTCAAGGAGGTCCCCATATGGACACGAACTACACCACCCGCTCCCAGGAGGCCATCTCCGGAGCCATGCAGGCCGCCGCCGCGGCCGGCAACCCCCAGGTCGACGCGCTTCACCTGCTCGTCGAGCTTCTCGGGCAGGAGGACGGTGTCGCCGTCGGCCTTCTCGCCGCCGTCAACCCCGACGCCGGCGCCCGCCAGACCGTCGGGGCGGCCACCCGCCGTGCCCTGACTCAGCTTCCGGCGTCGTCAGGCAGCTCGGTGAGCCGGCCCCAGCCCTCCCGCGGCCTGCTCGCGGCCCTCGAGGCCGCCTCCAACGAGGCCAAGAGCCTCGGCGATGAGTACATCTCCACCGAGCACCTGCTCATCGGCATCGCCGCGGGCAACCCCGACAGCGACGCGGCCGCGCGCATTCTGTCCGACAACGGCGCCACCGCCTCCGCGCTGCGCGACGCCCTGCCCAAGGTCCGCGGCGGCGCCCGCGTCACCTCGCCCGATCCGGAGGGCACCTACAAGTCCCTGGAGAAGTACGGCACCGACCTGACGGAGGACGCCCGCGCCGGTCGCCTCGACCCGGTCATCGGCCGCGACGCCGAGATCCGCCGCGTCGTCCAGGTTCTGAGCCGGCGTACTAAGAACAACCCGGTCCTCATCGGCGAGCCCGGCGTCGGCAAGACCGCCGTCGTCGAGGGGCTGGCCCAGCGCATCGTCGCGGGCGACGTGCCCGAGTCGCTGCGCGGCAAGCGCCTGATCGCCCTGGACCTGGCGGGCATGGTCGCCGGCGCCAAGTACCGCGGTGAGTTCGAGGAGCGCCTCAAGGCCGTCCTCAAGGAGATCAAGGACTCCGACGGCGAGGTCATCACCTTCATCGACGAGCTGCACACCGTCGTCGGCGCCGGCGGCGGCTCCGAGGGCGCCATGGACGCCGGCAACATGCTCAAGCCCATGCTGGCCCGCGGCGAGCTGCGCATGGTGGGCGCCACCACCCTGGACGAGTACCGCGAGAACATCGAGAAGGACCCCGCCCTGGAGCGCCGCTTCCAGCAGGTCTTCGTCGGTGAGCCCAGCGTCGAGGACACCGTCGCCATCCTGCGCGGCATCGCCCCGAAGTACGAGGCCCATCACCAGGTCACCGTCTCCGACGGCGCCCTCGTGGCCGCCGCCTCCCTGTCCGACCGCTACATCACCGGTCGTCAGCTGCCCGACAAGGCCATCGACCTCATCGACGAGGCGGCGTCCCGCCTGCGCATGGAGCTGGACTCCAGCCCCGTCGAGATCGACGAGCTTCAGCGCCGCGTCGACCGCATGCGCATGGAGGAGTCCTATCTCGCCGACTCCCTCGCCGACGAGCGGAACGGGGGAGCCGATTCCGACCCGGCCGCCGTCGAGCGCCTCGAGCGCCTGCGCGCCGAGCTGGCCGACGCCTCCGAGCGACTGACCGCGCTCAACGCCCGGTGGGAGGCCGAGAAGGCCGGACACAACAAGGTCGGCGAGCTGCGAGCCGCTCTCGACGAGCTGCGCACCAGGGCCGACCTGGCCGAGCGCGAGGGCGACTTCGAGGAGGCCGGGCGCCTCCGCTACGGCGAGATGCCGGCCCTGGAGGCTCAGATCCGCGACATGGAGGCCGCCCAGGCGGCCGGGGAGGCCGTCGTCGGACCCGACGGCGTCGAGCGCCCGAAGGACTCCGAGGCTCTGCCTCCCATGATCGCCGAGAAGGTCGGTCCGACCGAGATCGCGGAGGTCATCTCCTCCTGGACCGGTATCCCCGTGGGCAAGCTCATGACCGGTGAGCAGAAGAAGCTCCTGGAGATGGAGTCCGTCATCGGCGAGCGTCTCATCGGGCAGAAGGCCGCTGTCGGGGCCGTGGCCGATGCCGTGCGCCGCTCTCGCGCCGGGGTGTCCGACCCGGACCGTCCCACCGGCTCCTTCCTGTTCCTGGGGCCCACCGGCGTGGGCAAGACCGAGCTGGCCAAGGCGCTGGCGGACTTCCTCTTCGACGACGAGCGCGCCATCGTGCGCATCGACATGTCCGAGTACTCCGAGAAGCACTCCGTGGCGCGCCTCGTGGGTGCCCCTCCCGGGTACGTCGGCTACGAGGAGGGCGGCCAGCTCACCGAGGCCGTGCGGCGTCGGCCCTACTCCGTGGTCCTGCTCGACGAGGTCGAGAAGGCCCACCCCGAGGTCTTCGACATCCTCCTGCAGGTGCTCGACGACGGCCGTCTCACCGACGGCCAGGGGCGCACGGTGGACTTCCGCAACGTCATCCTCGTGCTCACCTCCAACCTGGGCAGCCAGTTCCTCATCGACCCGCTGCTGAGCCCGGAGGAGAAGCGCAAGGAGGTCATGGCGCAGGTCCGCGCCTCCTTCAAGCCCGAGTTCCTCAACCGGCTCGACGACACGCTCATCTTCGACCCGCTGACCAAGGAGGAGCTCGGCCGGATCGTGGACATCCAGCTGGCCAAGATGCAGGACCGCCTGACGAGCCACCGGCTCACGCTGACGGTCACCGACGAGGCCCGCACCTGGCTCGCCGACGAGGGTTACGACCCCGCCTACGGCGCTCGTCCGCTGCGTCGCCTGGTCCAGCGCGAGATCGGCGACGAGCTGGCCCGCATGATCCTGGCTGGCGACGTCCTCGATGGGCAGGAGGTCGTTGTCGACGTCAGTCCTGACGGCGTGCTCGCCGGGCTGTCGCTGACCGCGCGCGGCGAGGCCTGGGCCCCCAGCGCCACCAGCGCGGCCTGAGGCATCGGGGCGGGGACCGTCCGAGTCCATCGTGGACCGGGCGGCCCCGCCTTCTTCATGCGCTCTCGGGGGCTCGCGGGTCCCGTCCGGGACTGCTCGGCGGTACGAGGGGCATGTCCGTGGCCCGCGCGGTCGTACTCATGGTCGCGCGGTCGTACGTGGCCTCGCGCGGTCGTATCTTCTTGCGCCGGGTCGTACCTTGGATGGGCTCCAAGGTACGACCTCACGCGGGAGGGTACGACCGCGTGAGGAGAGGACGACCGCGATGGTGGAAGTACGTCCGCGTGAGGAAGAGAGGTACCGCTGCGCGGGCCCCTGCGATCCGGAGTCCTGCTGGGCGCTGGACCCGGGTCGCTCGCCTGCCTTGTCGAGGCCGGCATTCCTGCACGAGTCGGACGACGGCGTCGTCGGACTCGTGCAGGAATGCCCGACTCGTGGCCCCGGTGGCCGGGCACGGCGCCGTCGGACCGATCTCGATGCGGAACCGGACCGATCTCGGCACGGAACTGAACCGATCTCGACGCGGAAGTGAACCGATCTCGACGAAAGGGGGATGCGGCGCTCGCGGGCCGATGGCACGACCGGTGCCACAATGCGAGCATGAGCAGTTTCGACGGTGCCGCCTCGGGCGATCGCGCTTCCGCACCCGGGGAGGACTCGCGGCGCAGGCCCGGTCGCCCCAGAGCGGGCAGCGAGGACAAGCGCGAGCGGATCCTCAACGAGGCCATCGCGCTGTTCGGAGCGCACGGCTACGCCGGCACCTCCCTGTCGGACATCGCGACTGCGTCGGACATCTCGAAGGCCGGGCTGCTGCACCACTTCACCTCCAAGGATGAGCTCTTCGCCCAGGTGCTGGAGCGGCGCGATCGTGCCGACCGCGCCCGCGTCATGGGAGGGGGCTCGATCGAGGACCCGTGGGAGCTGCTCGACGCCTTCGTCGCACTCGTCGAGCACAATGCGACTCGTCGAGACCTCGTGGCGATCTACACGGCGACGACCATGTCCGCCCTCGACGCCGGGCATCCGGCGCACCGGTGGTTCGCCGCCCATCTGGCGGAGTCGGTGACGATGATCGAGGAGGCCCTGGAGCGCGGGAAGAGGGCGGGCACGGTGCGCCCGGAGGCTCCGTCGCGGCTGATCGCCCGATCGGTCGTGGCCCTCAGCGACGGGCTGCAGATCCAGTGGTTGTGCTCGACGACGCCGGGCAGCGCCGCGGATCGGCGCCTGTCCACCACGATGGCTCCCGAGGTCCGTCTTCTCGTGGACGGGCTGAAAGGGCGGTGGCGGATCGATCCCGATGCGCGTGCGTGAGTTCGACACAGGCGGTGCGGCACTCGCGTAGGCTGCGGAGCACGTCGCCCCGGAGCTGAGCGTTGGGGCGACGCCGGTGGCCCGCGGAGCGCCTCGCGCTCCGACGGCTCTCCGGCAGGTGTTGCGATCATGGACCTGCCGGAGAACCATGCCGGAGAACAGAGGGAGGCCCCGACACCTTACGGTGCGGGGCCTCTCGCCGGGCTCGGGGGCGCGGTCCCTGAATCGCGACATCCCCGAACGCTGCGCCAGTCAACGGGGTCCCTGATCCCCTCGTGCCGCTTGCGTTCCGACGGGATAGATCATATGGGGTTCGGACGCAGAAATCCAACTCGACGCCCACGGGGATTCCGCGAGATTCCGTCGAGGCAAGATAACGAATTGATCTCGATCCGCTTCAGGAGGTCACGGAACGGTAACGACGAGCCTTCGAAGGTCCCGCACAGGGGCCGCCGGCCCTGCCCGCCGCCCCGCCGGCCCCGGCGCTCCTCCGAGGCGCTCGCCCATGGGAGGATTCGACGCATGCACCAGGACGCAGCCTCGCGGGCCCCCGCCCCGCAGCCGACCATCGAGTTCCGCTCCGCCTACGATCAGGGTTTCGCGCGTGTTGCTGCCGTCACCTTGCCCGTCGTGCTGGCGGACCCGGACGCCAACGCCGCCGCCATCATCGAACGGACTCGCGCTCTGTCCGACGACGGCGTGTGCCTCGTCGCCTTCCCCGAGCTGAGCCTGACCGGCTACTCCATCGACGACCTCGTGCTGAGTGACGTGCTCCTGAACGAGACCCTCGCCGCCATCGAGACCATCCGCGCCGCCAGCGCCGGTCTCCTGCCGGCGATCGTCGTCGGTGCGCCCGTGCGCGTGGCGGGTCGCCTGTACAACTGCGCCCTCGTCATCCAGGGCGGGACGGTGCGCGGCGTCGTGCCCAAGTCCTATCTGCCCGACTACCGCGAGTTCTACGAGAAGCGGCACTTCGCGGCCGGGGACGGCGTCGAGTCCTGCCACCTGACCCTGTCCGGCGTCGGGGATGCCGCCCGCGTCCCCTTCGGCCCCCACCTGCTCTTCGACGTCGAGGACGTGCCGGGCCTGATCTTCCACGTCGAGATCTGCGAAGACATGTGGGTGCCGGTCCCGCCGTCGTCTCTGGCGGCGCTCGCCGGCGCTACCGTGCTCGTCAATCTCTCCGGCTCACCCATCACCGTCGGCAGGGCGGAGGACCGTAAGCTGCTCGCCCGCGCCTCATCCTCGCGCAACCTGGCCGCCTACGTCTTCGCCGCGGCCGGTCAAGGGGAGTCGTCGACGGATCTGGCCTGGGACGGGCAGACCTTCGTCTACGAGAACGGATCCCTGCTCGGCCAGACCGAGCGCTTCCCCGACGGACCGCGGGCCACGGTCGTCGACGTCGATATCGAGGGGTTGATCGCCGAGCGGCTGCGCCAGGGCTCCTTCGATGACAACCGTGTGACGTTCACCGGCGGCGGTCCGGCCGGTCCTCTCGATGAGGGCGCCGCGACCTTCATCGATCCCGGTCGGTTCCGCATCGTCCGTATCGGACGCCGCTCTCTGGCCGCCCCGCGCACCGATATCGGCCTGCGCCGCATCGTCGACCGCTTCCCCTTCGTCCCCGACGACTCGGCCCGCCTGGCCCGGGACTGCTACGAGTCCTACAACATCCAGGTGGCCGGTCTGGTCCAGCGGCTGCGGGCCATCGGGCTTCCCAGGATCATCATCGGGGTCAGCGGCGGCCTGGACTCCACCCACGCGCTCATCGTCGCCGCCCGCGCCGTCGACCGTCTCGGCCTGCCGCGTGAGCGCATCCACGCCATCACCATGCCCGGTTTCGCCACGAGTGCCGAGACCAGGTCCAACGCGCTCGCCCTGGCTAAGGCGCTGGGCTGCCATGTCGAGGAGCTCGACATCCGCCCCGCCGCCGAGCAGATGCTCGCCGCCATCGATCACCCCTACGGGCACGGCGAACGCGGACGCGAGGTGTACGACGTGACTTTCGAGAACGTTCAGGCGGGCCTGCGCACCGACATCCTGTTCCGCGTCGCGGGCCGGCGCGGGGGCATCGTCCTGGGGACCGGGGACCTCTCCGAGCTGGCGCTGGGCTGGTGCACCTTCGGGGTGGGCGATCAGATGGCCCACTACGGCGTTAACGCCGGCATACCCAAGACCCTCATCCAGCACCTCATCCGCTGGGTCGCCGGCGAACGGATCTTCTCGGCGGAGGTCGGGCGGATCCTGCTCGCCATCCTCGCCACCGAGATCAGCCCCGAGCTCGTCCCCGCCGCCGACGGCGAACCCATCCAATCCACTCAGGCGAAGATCGGCCCCTACGCTCTGCAGGATTTCACCCTGTGGCATGTGCTGCGCCGCGGATCGCGACCCAGCCGCATCGCCTTCCTGGCCGAGAAGGCTTGGGCGGACGCGGACGCCGGGCGATGGCCGGCCGGCCTGCCCGACGAGGACAGGACCGCTTACGACCTGGCCACCATCAGGAGATGGGAGCTGCTGTTCTTCCGTCGATTCTTCTCCAACCAGTTCAAGCGCTCCACTCTGCCCAACGGACCGAAAGTCGTGGCGGGCGGCTCGCTGTCCCCGCGTGGGGACTGGCGCATGCCCTCGGACGCCGGCGGCGCCGCTTGGATCGCCGAACTCGAGCGCAATGTCCCCCAGGTCTGAATCCACCGGCCGCCCGCCGGCCCCGCCGGTTCGCACCGGTGCGATCGCATAGGCTGAGACGGTGCGCAAGCTGCTGTCCACGGACCTCGATGGAACGATTGTCTTCAACGCGGCTATTTCCCGGGAGGATCTGGACGCCATGGCCCGATGGCGCGCCGCCGGCAACCTCCTCGTCCCCAATACCGGACGGTCGGTGTCCGCCCTGCGCACTGCGTTGGACGGCTCTCATCTGACCTTCGACTACTCCGTGCTCTACACCGGGGCCGTTCTTGTCAGCTCCGACTACAGCGTTCTGAGGGCCTCCACCCTGCCCGACGGCCTGGCCGAGGAGATCCTCGACCTGCTCCAGGGCGAGGACGGCGTCACCGTCTTCGCCACGACGCTCGACGGCGACCTTCAGCTCTACGACTCGCTCGGCTCCGACACGCGTCTGCTCACCCTGTTCTCACGGGCCTCCTGCACCGACCTGCTCGGACGCACCCTCGTCGGCGTCCCCCTGCGCATAGCCGATGCGGCGCTCCTGGCGCGCACTCAGGCCGAGATCGAGCACCGCTGGGGCGGGACCGTCACGGTCTTCCGCAACCAGAACTTCCTCGACATCGTTCCCCTCGGCTCCTCCAAGGGCGCGGGCCTGAGGGCGCTGGTCGACCTCCTCACCGCCGTCGACGGCCCCTACTCGGGCGAGAGCATCGAGATCTGGAGCGTCGGCGATTCGTGGAACGATATCCCCATGCATCGGGCCGCCGCCCACGCCGTCGCCATGAGCGACTCCCCCGCGGAGGTGACCGACGCCTGCGAGGCCACCACCGTCTCCGTCGCCCGACTCATCGACCGCGTCCTCGCCGCCGACAGCGGGCGATCCCGGTGATGGCCGATTCCCCTTCGGTTCCTCTCGGATTCCATCCGACTTCGTCGACGGCCCTCCTGCGAGACGCCTGACCGGTAAGCTCCCTGAAGGCCGGAGTCGGGGACGTCGGCCGCGACCTGAGGAGAGTTCATGACCGTCGAGATCGTCACCGGATCCACCCCCGAGCTCGTTGAGGCGATGGGACGCCTCATCCCGCAGCTCTCCCGCTCCGCACCGGCGCTGACCGCCGCCGAGTGCGAGGCGCTCGTCGCGCAGAACGGCGTCTACCTCTTCATCTTCCGCTCCGATGAATCCCCGGACGGCGGCGTCCGCCCCATCCTGGGCATGCTCACGCTAGCGACATTCACCATCCCCACGGGGCTGCGCGCCTGGGTCGAGGACGTCGTCGTCGATTCCGCCGCGCGCGGCCAAGGCGCCGGCCGCGCGCTCGTCGAAGCGGCCGTCGCCCATGCCGCCACGCTCGGCGCCCGCACGGTCGACCTCACCTCCCGGCCCTCCCGCGAGGCCGCGAACCGCCTGTACCAGCGTGCCGGCTTCCACCTGCGCGAGACCAACGTCTACCGCTTCACCGGCCGGTGAGAACGGCGCCTCGGCCGCGCGCGGCCGCCCACCATGCGGACGAGAGCGACCGGATCGCGGTGCGTAACTCCGACGTTATCGATGTGGTGCAAACAACGTCTAGGCTACTCTTACGCTCCTGCCCGTCCGGGTGGGGAGCGCATGCACGTCACCAAAAGGAGTGAGCATGGTTGCCGTGATCGTCGCCGCCCATGGGCGCCTGGCGGAGGGGCTGATAGCCTCGTCCGCCATGATCGCCGGTCCGCAGGAGGACCTGGTCGCTGTCACCTTCGACCCCTCGGAGGGCCCGGATGATCTTCTCGCCAAGTACACCGCCGCCGTCGAGAAGTCCCCGAGCGACCGCTATCTGATCCTCGTGGACCTTCTTGGAGGGAGCCCGTACAATGCCGCGGCGCGCTTCGCCGCGGAGCGCGAGGACGCCGACGTCGTCACCGGTGTCAACCTGCCTATGCTCGTCGAGGTCCTCGGTCGCCGCCTGACCGGCGGGAGCCTCCCCGAGCTGGTTGACACGGCGCGAACCGCCGGCGCTGGCGGAGTCAAGGTCCTCTCCGAGATCTTCACCCCCACCACCAACGAATCCGACGACGAAGGAGACGAGCTCTGATGGATATCAAGCTCCTGCGCATCGACTCACGCCTGGTCCACGGCCAGGTGGCCAACAACTGGGCCGGATCTCTCGGAGCCGAGGCCATCCTCGCTGTCTCCGACGGCGCCGCCAACGACGAGTTGCGCAAGACCCTCATGCTCCAGACCGGCGGCGGCAAGGTCAAGGTTCACGTCCTGGGCGTGGAGAAGGCGGGACGCGTCTACAAGAACCCGAAGTACGACTCCATGAAGGCCGTCATCGTCGTCGAGACCCCGGCTGACATCGTCCGCCTGCTCGACCTGGGCGTCGAGGCCGACGAGGTCAACGTCGGCGGCATGACCTTCAAGCAGGGCACCAAGGCCCTGTCCCAGGCCGTCTACATCTCGGACGAGGACGTCAAGGCCTTCCAGGAGATCGACCGCCGGGGGGTGACTCAATACATCCAGCAGGTTCCCTCCACGGGTCGCACGGATCTCATGAGCGCCTTGAAGTCCAAGGGATTCATCTCCTGATCGCCCGCTCGGTCGCGAACGTCGCTGCGAAGCGGGCCGCGACCCGAGTGAGTGTCGTCCCGCCCGAGGAGGGGCATCGACGACTCCGGCACCCGGGCCGTGTCCGGGTGCCCTCTTCCCCACCCCCGCCCCCAGTCAGAAAGCAGTCCCATGCATGACGTCAATATGATTCAGATCATCCTGGTGACGCTCGTAGCCTTTCTAGCCGGCTGCGACTCCGTCCTGGATGAGCGCATGTTCTACCGTCCGATCGTCGCCTGCACCCTCACCGGTCTCGCTCTGGGCGACCCCACCACCGGTATTATCGTCGGCGGCGCCCTCGAGCTGCTGAGTGTGGGCTGGATGAACGTCGGCGCCGCCATGGCGCCCGACGCCGCCCTCGCCTCCACCGTCTCCACCGTCATCGTCATCGTCGGAGGCCAGAGTCAGGACGAGGCTATCGCCGTCGCCGTCCCCCTGGCCATCGCCGGCCAGGCTCTGACCATCTTCGTGCGCACCATCAACGTCTTCTTCGCCCACCAGGCGGACCGATTCGCCGAGAACGCGAACATGCGCGCGATCACGATCATGCACTTCATCGCGCTGGCCCTCCAGGGCCTGCGCGTCGCAGTGCCGACCGCCATCGTCGCGGTGCTCGCCTCCGGCGACAGCGTTCAGAGGGCGCTCAACACCATTCCGGACGTCATCACCCATGGCCTGCAGATCGCCGGCGGGTTCATCGTCGTCGTCGGATACGCCATGGTCATCAACATGATGAGGGCGCGCAAACTCATGCCGTTCTTCTTCATCGGCTTCATCATTGCCACCCTCATGACGACTCTGGACACGGGCATCACGCTTCTCGCCCTGGGCATCCTCGGCGTCTGCCTGGCCTTCATCTACGTCCAGCTCAACCCCGAGTTCCACGAGGCCGTCCGGTTGCCGCAGCCGGCCCCCGCCACAGCGGGCGGAGGCTCCGACGACAGCCTGGACGACGACCTGGACGACGAGCTCGACTGAGCGCGGAAGGAACCACGATCATGACCACTGACACCACTGCGACCACCGATAGCGGCACCACCGCTGCTCCCGAGCGGATGCTCACCACCTCCGACATGTGGAGCATGTACTGGCGCTCCACCTTCCTGCTCGGCTCCTTCAACTTCGAGCGCATGCAGGCCATGGGGTTCTGCCTGACCCTCATGCCGGCGATCAGGAAGTTCTACCCCAACGACAAGACCCAGCAGGCGGCGGCGCTCAAGCGCCACCTGGAGTTCTACAACACCCACCCGTGGATCTCCTCGGTCGTCTTCGGCATCACCGCGGCCATGGAGGAGCAGCGCTCCAAGGGCGGGGATATCGGGGACGACACGATCACCAACGTCAAAGTTGGCCTCATGGGGCCGCTGGCCGGAGTCGGGGACCCCATCTTCTGGGGCACCGCGCGTCCGGTCCTGGGGGCGCTCGGCGCCACCCTGGCGCTGAACGGCTCCTGGCTCGGCCCGCTCGTCTACTTCTTCGGCATCAACATCATCCGCATCGTCGTGCGCTGGTACGGTCTGACGATGGGCTACGATCGCGGCACCGCCATGGTCACCGAGGTCGGCGGCAACCAGCTCAAGCGCATCACCCAGATCGCGGCCGTCACCGGTCTGTTCGTTATGGGGGCTCTGGTCTCCAAGTGGACGAATATCAAGTTCCCCGGCATCGTCACGGAGGCCACCGACTCCACGGACGCGAAGACCGTGCAGGACATTCTGGACAGCCTGCTGCCGGGGTTGGCCGCGCTCGGTCTGACCTTCCTGTGCATGTATCTGCTCAACAAGAAGATCAACGCCCTGTGGATCATCCTGGGCATGTTCGTCATCGGCATCCTGGGCGCCTGGACCGGCTGGCTGGGGCTGTAGGCCTCGAATCAGGACGCACAGCGCAGACGCCGTAGGCGTGCGCGCCGCCCGCGGGCCCACTCGCGGCCGATGACGAGGGGTCGCCGGGGACAGGGTCCCCGGCGACCCCGTCCATCCGCCTCACGGCCCGTTCACCCGGCCACCCGAATTCCGAGGAGTGCACACGTGCCCCAGCTCATCGCCACCGACCTCGATGGCACGATCCTGTTCGACCGCAAGGTCGCGCCCGCCGACCTCGACGCCATGAGACGGTGGCGGGCGGCCGGCAATCTGCTCGTGGTCGATACCGGCAAGTCCGTCTTCGCCACCCGCGACACCCTGGAGCCGGTCGGACTCGCCTTCGATTACGCCGTCGCCTTCACCGGCGCGGTGCTCGCCGACGGCGACTACCGCGTTCTGGCCTCCCGTTTCCTCCCCGACGGCCTGGCCCATGAGATCGTCATGAGCCTGCGCGGAATCGACGGCCTCACCGTCTTCGCCACCACGCTGGAAACCGACTACGTCGTCGAGGACACCTATCACGAGGTGTCCCCGATCCTCCAGGTGTTCGTCCCCATGGAGCCCGAGGAGATGACCGAGCACCGCTTCATCGGCGTGCCCATGCGGGTGCGCGACGACGACGTGCGCCGGCGCATTGTCGAGTGCCTGACCGAACGCTGGGGCGAGGCGATCGAGGTGGTGCGCAATCAGGAGTTCCTCGACGTCATCCCCGCCGGCGCGACCAAGGGCGCCGGGCTCGCCGACCTGCTCGCCCGGCTCACCGGTTCCGACGGGTCCCGCTCCGGCGAGAGCATCGAGACCTGGAGCTTCGGCGACTCGTGGAACGACATCTCCATGCACACCGTCGCCGACCACCCCGTTGCCCTGCCCTGGTCCCCGAAGGAGGTTGTGGCCGCGTGCGAGAGCACGGCGGGCTCCATGGCTGAACTCGTCGAGTCCGTCCTCGGGCCCCGACGGGGCCGGACCACCGCCACCACTACTGCCGGAGAGAAGAGGAACCGATGACGGGACTGGGGACGAGGGTCAGCGACTGGTTCAACGGCGGGAGCCCCGACGGGCGCGCCAAGCTGCGCCAGTGGATGCGCGGCTACAAGGGGGACGCGGACCGTCCGGAGGGCTTCACCTACGGCATGATGGGGCCGGCCACCGGCCTGTCGGTGCTCGCCGGCCTGATCTACCCGCTGACGAAGGGCTACGGCAGCGTCGTCGCGCTCGCCCTGGCGGTCTTCCTGGTGCTGGGACGCCACATGATCGAACGACAGGTGGCCGGCGTCATTTCCGACCTCCAGGAGGCTCAGCGCCAGTACAAGCGCACGAGGGATCCTGAATACCTCGAGTTCACTGACTTGCGCGCTTCCGGTCTGCTCGAGGACAACAAAATGCTCACCGCCCCCACCAAGGCGTGGCTGGCCGAGCAGATCGAGTGGGCCCGCGAGCAGAAGAAGCGCAATGAACAGCGAATGGCGAAGAAGGCGGCCCGCGCCGAGCGTCGTCGGGGCCGCATCCGCGCCGACGCCGCCGACGAGGCCGCGCCGGACGGCGTGCAGGAGGAGAAGCGATGACGCCCCCCGGGGACTACGTCAGAGCCGTCCTGTGGGACATGGACGGCACCCTCATGAACTCCCAGCCGCTGTGGGACGAATCCTTCCGGCGTCGCTGCGAGCAGCGCGGCGGGAGCGTGACTGACGAGCAGGTCGTCTCGATCGCGGGCGCGTCCATCGCCCGCACCTGCGAGATCATCGCCGCTACCGGTGCCACGGACTCGCCCCACGACCCGGCCACCACGGAGCTGTTCGCCCTCATCGCCGCCGACGTGGCCAACGCCGTGCGCACCGAGCCGCCGATCGTGCCCGGCGCCCCCAGGATCACCTCGATGCTCGCCGAGATCGGTCTGGCGCAGGTCATCGTCACCCAGTCCCCGCGTCGCATCGTCGAGTCGGTCGCCCACGCGCTCGGCGACGTGTTCGTCGAGCTCGTCACCGGCGATGACGGGCTGCCGGGCAAGCCCGCCCCCGCGCCCTACGCGACGGCCATCGAGCTGCTCGACCTCGAGCCCGCCGAATGCGTCGCCGTTGAGGACTCGGCCACGGGCGCGGCCTCCGCGCGCTCGAACGACCTGCGGGTTATCCAGGTGGGCGGCACCAAGCACTTCCCTGGCGACCCCGGCCTGATCGTCGTGGACGGACTGACCTCGATCACGCCGCACCTCCTGCTGTGGGACGACGTCGGCCGGTAGAATGCCGGGTCTACAGACCGACCGACTCCAGCCAGGCGTCCAGTACCGCGCGGCCGGCCGAGATCAGCCGCTCGCCGTGCACGACGGCGCCTTCGCGCACCGCCGCCGGGTCGATGCCGTTGGAGGCCAGCTCATGGGCGTGCCCGATGAGCCAGCGCTCGATGCGCGCCGGATCCGCCTCCAGGTGGAACTGGAGACCCAAGGCTGCGGGCAGGGCGAAGGCCTGGACCGGTGTCGTCGGGGTGGAGGCCAGGATGCGCGCCCCCTCGGCCTCGGCGGGCAGGACGATGCGCTCGCCGTGCCAGTGCAGCACGGCGAGACCCTCAATCGGCCGCAGCGTTCCGACGCCGTCGGGGGTGAGCGCGACCGGCGCCCACCCGATCTCCGGGTCTGCGGGGACTACCCGTCCGCCCGCAGCCGTTGCGATGAGCTGAGCGCCCAGGCAGATGCCGAGGGTCGGCCCGCCGATCGCCAGCCGCCGGCGCACGGCGTCGAGCTCGGCCGTCAGCACCGGGTAGGCGCGCTGATCGCCCACTCCGATTGGCCCTCCCAGGACGACGAGCAGGTCGGCGTCATCGGCCGGGCCGCCGGACGCGAGGACGGAGGGCGCATCGCCGCCGGCGTCCCAGTAGACGACCTCCAGCCCGTGGCCGGCTAGAACCGGTGCGGCGATGCCGAGGTCCTCGAAGGCGACGTGGCGGATGACGAGTGCGCGGGTCATGACGGTTCCTCCCTGCTGCGGTTGCGGACACGCTACGACGGAGTTCGGAACACGCCCGTCACACCGGTGCTCGCGACCCCCGGTGCGCCTTAGACGGTCGAAGGGGAGATCGCACGGGCGGGGCGTGTTCAGCGCACCAGCTCGACGAGCACCTCGGCGTGGTCGGTATGCGGAAACATGTCGAACAGGCGCGCCCGGCGCGCACGCAGCGACGGCATGCACGCCAGATCGGCCGCCAGGGAGGCCGGGTTGCACGAGGAGTACAGCACTCGCGGCACCCCCGATTCCTCGATCCGACCGGCCAGGTCCGCCCCGATCCCGCGCCGCGGCGGGTTGACGACCAGCAGATCCGGCGTCACCCCGGTCCCCGGGGCGAGCACACGGGCATCGCCGGTCTCGAAGCGAGCGGCGGCGGGCTCCAGCCCCATGAGTGCGGCCGCGTCCCGGGCGCCCGCAATGGCCGGGGCCGAGATTTCGACGCCGAGGACCCGGCGCCCCGGACGGGCGAGCGCCAGAGCGAAACCGCCCACGCCGCAGAACAGATCCCACACTTCGGCGGGACGGGGGAGAGCGGCGGGAACGTCGTCGGCCCAGGCCCGAGCCGTCGCGTAGAGCCTCTCGGCCACACCCGTGTTCGTCTGGAAGAAGGAGCGCGTCGGCAGCAGCAGCGGCAGCTCGACGACGACGCGGGCGCCCGCGGAACGTCCGGTGAGGGCGCCCTCGCCGTCGGCGGCGCGCTGCGCGCCGGGAAGGACCAATCGCATGAGAAGACGGTCGCCGCCCGGCTCGTCGGTGAGTACGATCTCCTTCTCCCCTTCGATTACCGCCTGGTGCACCGGCTGGAGGTTGACCGAGACGACCGCGATCGTCGGCAGGTCCCGACGCAGCCGCGGCAGGGCCCGCCGCAGCGCCCCCAGATGACGTCGGCTGCGCAGGACGAAGCGGATCATGAGGTCGCCGTCGGGGGAGGCCGTCACGAGCAGGTGCTTGAGTTCGCCGCGCCGTGCGGACACGTCGTAGGGGATAAGTCTGAGATCGCCGATCAGACGGGCCAGCACCGGCAGCGCCCGGCGGATCGCCGGCACGTGCACGGGGCACGAGCGCAGATCGGTGCCACGGCCGGCGCGGTCCAGAACGCCGAGCACCGGCGCCCCCGCCCGTCCCGACACCGCCATCTTCGCCTTGTTGCGGAAGGCGCTGCGAGCGCTCGGCACGGGGGACTGCCAGGTGTCGTCGTCGATCGGGGGCAGCAGCCTCGCGACGCGCTGCTGCTTGCGGGCGAGCTGGAGGACGAGCGGAATGCCCTGGTGCGGGCAGGAGCGGCAGGCGCCGCTGCGATGCAGCGGGCAGAAGGCGGCCGACGACGGCCGGTGGCGAGTGTCGACGCGCATGGGGACATTCTGAGCTCTCCCCGATGCGGCGGCGACCGGCGCAGGGGCCCGCCGCTGCGCTGATTCGCGACCCGACCCGGCCCGCGCGCCCACAACGCGACATCGCCGCTGCGCCGCCTCCGGCTCCGCCCCGACCGCGCCGGCGCGCGTCGGGCACACTGTGCCCATGAGCGAGCACACCCCCGCCGAACCGGACGCCACGACGCCCCTCATCCCGCGCATCGGCATCGGCGCAGACGTCCACGCCTTCGCCGCCGACCCCGCCGCGCCTCTGCACCTGGCCTGCCTGACCTGGCCCGGGGAGGTGGGACTGGCCGGTCACTCGGACGGCGACGTCGTCGCCCACGCCTGCTGCGACGCCCTCTTCTCCGCCGCCGGCCTGGGAGATCTGGGCAGCAACATCGGCACTGCGGAGCCGCAGTGGAGGGGAGCCTCCGGCGGTGCGCTCCTGGCCGAGGCCGCCCGCCGGGTGCGTGCGGCCGGTTACGAGATCGGCAACGTCTCCGTCCAACTGATCGGGGCCCGTCCCCGTGTCGCCGAGCGCACCGGCGAGGCCCGCGCCGCGCTGAGCGCCGCCGCCGGGGCCGATGTCTCCTTCTGCGCCACCACCACCGACCGCCTCGGCTTCCTCGGGCGCGAGGAGGGGCTGGCTGCACTCGCCACCGCGCTGATCTACCGCCCGGGCCATTCGCGGAACTGACGCCGATCGGACGCCCTTGCCTCACCGGCTAGGCTTGCCCTCGTGAGCAACGACCGCACCGAGCGCCCTGCACCGAACCTGCGCCTGTACGACTCCGCCGCGCGCGCCGTCGTGCCCTTGACTCCCACCGTCACCCCCGGAACGGTCGCCATCTACCTGTGCGGCGCCACCGTCCAGGGCTCGCCCCACATCGGCCATATGCGCTCGGCCATCGCCTTCGACGTGCTGCGCCGCTGGCTGGAGCGCTCCGGGCAACGGGTCGTGCTCATCCGCAACGTCACCGATATCGACGACAAGATCCTCGCCAAGTCGACCGCCGCCGACCCGCCCGTGGAGTGGTGGGCTTGGGCCCAGCGCTACGAGCGCGAGTTCGACGCCGCCTACCGGGCCCTGGGCGTGGCTCCCCCCACCTACGAGCCGCGCGCCACCGGGCACGTCCCTGAGATGATCGACCTCGTCCAGCGCCTGCTGGACGCCGGGCACGCCTACGTCGGCGAGCGCGGCAACGTCTACTTCGACGTGCGCTCTCTGAGCGACTACGGGTCGCTGACCAACCAGAGGGTGGAGGATCTGGCCACCACCGAGGACGAGTCCCAGATCGACGACGACGTCGAGGCGGACAAGCGCGACCCGCGCGATTTCGCCCTGTGGAAGGCCGCCAGGCCCGCCGAACCCGCCGACGCCGCCTGGGACGCCCCCTGGGGGCGCGGCCGGCCCGGCTGGCACCTGGAGTGCTCGGCCATGAGCAGACGCTACCTGGGGGAGGTCTTCGACATCCATGGCGGGGGCATCGATCTGCGCTTTCCTCACCACGAGAACGAGCAGGCCCAGTCCCACGGCGCCGGCTGGGGCTTCGCCCGCCACTGGGTCCACAACGCCTGGGTCACCGTCAAGGGCGAGAAGATGAGCAAGTCGCTGGGCAATTCGCTCGTGGTCGCCGAGCTGCTGAAGACCTACGACGCGCCCGTGCTGCGCCTGGCTCTGGGCACCGTCCACCACCGCTCCACCGTGGAGTTCTCCGATGAGACCCTCGCCGACGCCGCCGGCCTGTGGGAGCGGCTGAGCGGCGCCGTGCTGCGCGCCCGCGAGGAGACCGAAGGCGGGGGGACGAGCCCGGTGGACGCCGCCGTGGAGACGGTTCGCGCACGCGCACTCCCGGCGGAGTACACGGCCGCCATGGACGAGGATCTCAATCTCGCCGGGGCCATGGCCGTCGTTCACGCCACGCTCAAGCGGCTCAACACGGTGCTCGCGGCCCGCGTGTCCGAGCGCGACGCCGTCGTCGACGCGGCGCTGGACCTGCGCTCCCAGCTGGACGTCATGGGACTGGATCCGCTCGCTGAGCCCTGGCGATCCCGCGTGCTGGGCACGGGGCCGGCTAGTGCCGACGGTGCGGCTGCGGATGCTCTCGACCACCTCGTCACAGCTCTGCTCGATCAGCGCGCCGAGGCGCGCGCCGCCAGGGACTGGGCCCGTGCGGACGCCCTGCGCGACGAACTGACCGCGGCCGGCGTGGTCGTCGAGGATTCGGCCGCCGGCGCCCGCTGGCATGTGGCCTGAGACGGAATGCGAAGACCGGAGAGGACACCCATGCCCGGAAATGAGCGCTACCCCGGCCCCAGACGGCGGCCCGGCTCCAAGAAGGGACCCACGAAGGGCTCCGGCGGCAGGCGTCGCAAAGGGTTGGAGGGGCGCGGCCCCACGCCCAGGGCGGAGGACCGCGTCGGTCACCCCAGGGCGCGGGCGAAGGCGCGGGCCGAGGCGCGCGCTGCCCGGCCCACGCACGCCAAGCGCCTGGAGAGGGCCAGGGAGGGCTTCGCCGTGCCCGCGGACCACGAGGTCGTCTGCGGCCGCAATGCGGTGGCCGAGGCCGCCCGCGCCGGCATCCCGATCGTGCGCGTCTTCATGGCCGTCTCCGCGGAGTCGGACGACCGCCTGGCCGCCGTCGTGCGACGTGCGACTCTGCTGGGCGCGCCCATGGTCGAGGCGACTCGGCTCGACCTGGAGGCGCTCACCGGCGGCGCCGCTCATCAGGGTGTGGCCATCGAGGTGCCCGCCTACGAGTACGTCCGCGCCCGCGACCTGCTCGAGCGCGCCCGGGACGCCGGCCGTACGCCATTGCTCATCGCTCTGGACCGCGTCACCGACCCCCACAACTTCGGGGCGATTCTGCGCAGTGCCGGGGCTTTCGGAGCCGACGGCGTGATCATCCCCGAGCGGCGCTCCGTCGGGGTCAACGTCACCGTGTGGAAAGTGTCGGCCGGGGCGGCCGCCCGGGTGAGCGTGGCCCGTGAGACGAATCTCGTGCGCACCCTGACCGCCCTGAAGAGGGAGGGCTGCTTCGTCGTCGGGCTCGACGGCGGGGGGGAGACGATGGTCGAGGATCTCGCTCTCGCCAACGCCCCGCTCGTCGTCGTCACCGGCGCCGAGGGCGCGGGTCTGTCCCGCCTCGTGCGCGAAACCTGCGATGTCATCGCCTCCATACCGATCGCCGGCGCGGTCGAGTCGCTCAACGCGGCGGTGGCCACCGGCATCGGCCTGTACGAGGTCGATCGACTGCGGCGGGCGGCCCGTGCCGAGGACGCCGATGCTGCGGGCGCCACCGGACACGCGGGTGGGGCCTGAGACCGCCTCCGGCGCGCAGGCCGGTGCGCCTGGTCGCCGCCCGCACGGACCCGGGCGGCCCGCTAGGGGCTGACCCGCGTGCCCGTTGCTGACACAATGGATGTGAGAACCGTACCCCGTACTCATTCGGACCGACCGCGCCGCGGCCAGTCCCGGCCGGCTAGGAGGCCCCCATGGCTCAGGACACCGCGCAGCGCTGGAATCGCACCGAGGGCGTGCTCGTCGCCCCGGGCACCGGGCCGGATGCGGTCGCCGATCGCCTTGCCGCTCAGCGGGTCGTCGCCCGTCTCGAATGGTTCCCCTCCAGCTCTCACCTGTTGTCGGTGACGCTCATGACGGATGCGCGCGGCCGCGTCGCGGTCGCCCCGCCCGAGGGCGATGGGGTGACGGCCGGCGCCGGCGTCAGCGAGTTGGCCGAGGCCCTGGCCCGCGATTTGGAGGCGGACGTGACCATCGGCCCGGCCTCCTTCAATGCGCTGCCCGACGACGTCGTCCTGCCCGAGGTTCCCGGCGACCCCGGGCCGACCACCCGCACGCTCGTGGTCTCCCCGCTGAGCGCCTACATGGTGCCCCTGCAGGCGACGTTGCTGGAGCGGCCGCTCGCTGTCGCCTCCGTGTCCGGCCTAAACCGCCGGATCGTCATGTACTCCGGTGATGGTGCGGGCCTGGGCGCCTTCGGCTGGGATGAGGAATCCCTGCCGGCGCTCGTCCTGACCGTCGATGAGCGAGATGTCGCCGCGCGCGCGATCTCCACCGGGGAGAGCGAAGACGACGCCGTCTTCTCCTGGGGCATGACCTCGCGCTACGTGTGGGGCGGGGTTGGCGATCCGGGGCCGGAGTTGCGCGCGCTCGTGACCGAGCATCTGACCGACTCGACGGATGCGTCCCTCATCGCCTCCACCGTGCCGGGCGCCGACGTCGAGGAGGTCGCCGCGGCCTTCGCGACCCCGGGGCTGGAGGGCATTGTTGCGCTCGCCCGCGCCCTGGGTCTGCCCGACTGGGTCGGCTCCGTCCTGGCGGGGCGGCTGGCACCGGCGGAGGCGCCCGGAGCCGTCGTCCATGAGCCCCGCGGATTGTCCAACGCCGTGGGCCGCAGCGTCGGCCTGCTACTGCAGGACCCCTCTACTCCGGGCTCGGCCTTCTGGCAGTCCTACGTCCGCACGGTCACCGAGATGCCCTGGGTCGTGCGTGGTGCGGCCATCGCCGAGGCGGGCCTGGGCGGTGCGCTGATGGGTACGGCAGTGCGCCATTACCGTCGGACCGGCCGCGCCCCCGGCGGGCTGGTGGGCGTGGGGATCGTGCTGCTGGTGGACGCGGTGGCCGAGACCTCGTTGGCCTCCTGGACCCGTCATCGCGAGCTGCGTCGACGGGCCGATGAGGAGATGGCGCTGGTCGCCGAAGAGCTCGGGGCCTGACCGGAACCCATTGGTTGAGATGCGCACGTCGCATTCCGGCGTGCGATGCCCGCTGAAGACCGACCCGCTCCTCGGGGAGGCGGACGGCGCGGTCGCGGTCCCGGACCTGAGGGCCGATGACGTCGGGGTCAATCATTGTCATAGAATGTCTATTGCCGGTGCCAATATGCTGACATTAACGCTGTATGGCACCCTATTGACATGAAGGACGTGGTGGATACCAGTGCCCTCATCGGCTATCGGCTCAAGCGGGCTCAGATCTCCCTGCGGTCGCGGATGGACGAGGGGCTGCGCCCTCTCGGGCTCACCTCGCCGCAATACGCCTGCCTCGAGCTTATTCAGCGCCGGCCGGGAGCATCGAGCGCCGAGCTCGCTCGGGCCGCCTTCGTCACGCGTCAGACGATGAGCACGCTCCTCAAGGGTCTCGTGGCCCGGGGGCTGGTCGAGCGGTCCGAGCGCGCCTGCGCAGGAAGAGCGATGCCGACCGGGCTCACCGCCGAGGGTGGTGATCTTCTGCGCCGCGCCTCCGCCGTCGTGCGTGAGGTCGAGTCACGGATGATCTCGCGGCTCTCGGACACTCAGGTCGAGGCGCTCGGCGAGGCCCTCAGCAGATGCGCCGAGGCCCTGTCCGCCGACTGAGGACCCAGCCGGCCTCGGACGGCCTCATCATTCTCCGACGGCGCTGACGCCCGTCGCCGGCTACTCGCCCTTGAACCTCATACCGGCGGTGAATCCCATGGGGTTGAGCTCGTAGGCCATGGCCATTTCCTCGTCGCGGGCGGCGAACGCCTCGTCGTCGGCGACGTCGTCGTTCTCCTCCTCGCCGTCGAAGATGGCAGCCATCTCCTGGGTGTCCCCGAGCGAGAGGTAGGACTGCTCGTCCCGGTACTGGGGCAGAACCTTCTGCACGTAGTCCTGGGTCGCCTCTTCGGTGGTGATGTCCCGCTGCTGGGCTTCGGACATGTACCAGCGGTGCTCGAGAACCTCGTGGAAGATCTCCGCCGGCTCGAGTTTACGGCGCAGCTCCAGTGGGACCGCCCGGATGGTCGGTTCGAAGACCTCGGCCAGCCAGGCGTGAGCGACCAGTTCGATCGGGTCGTCCTGCCGGCCGGTGTAGGCTCGGAAGGCTTCGAGATCGTTGAGCATGCGCTGCCCCTGACGTTCCTGCACGTCAAGACCGGTCAGACGCATCACCTGGCGGTGGTAGTGGCCGGCGTCGACGACCTTGGGCTGAATGACCATGCGTGTGCCCGAGCCGTCGGCCTGTGTCTTCATCATGAGTTCGCCCACGTCGAATCCCAGCTTGTTGAGCCGCTCAATGCGCTGGCCCACGCGCCACCGCTCGCCCATGTCGAAGGTCTCCGCACCGGTGAGCACCTCCCACAGGTCGGTGTAGCGGGTCACGATGCAATCGCCGACCTCGACGGTGTCGACGCTGGGTTCCAGCAGCGCGCCGGCCTGGAGGTCCATGAGCTCGCCGATGATGTTGGTGCGGGCGATGTCGATGTCGTACAGGCGTTTGCCCTCAGTGAGCCCCTCCGTGTACAGCTCACCGGTCTCAGCGTCGACGAGGTAGGCGGCGAAGGCCCCCGCGTCGCGTCGGAACAGCGTGTTGGACAGGGACACATCCCCCCAGTAGAAGCCGAGCAGGTGCAGGCGCACGAGCAGAACCGCCAGAGCGTCGATCAGACGCGTGGCCGTTTCGGGGCGCATGTACTGGCTGAACAGGGCGCGGTAGGGAAGTGAGTAGGCCAAGTGCTCTGTGACGAGCACCGAGTTGAGGGCATGGCCCGACAGGTCCGTGCGTCCGGTGATGACGGCGGTGGGGGTCACGCACGGCGCCCCCAGGCGCAGGAGGTTGCGAAGCATCTCGTACTCGCGGTAGGCGACCGTCTCGCCGATCTCCTTGACGGCGATGACGCGGTCGGACAGGTTGACGAAGCGCACGATGTGTCGTGACAGGCCGCGCGGCAGCGCCGCGAGAACCTCCGACGGCCATTCCTCCAGCGGGATCTCCCAGGGCAGGTCGAGCAACGCGGGGTCGATGGTGGCCGCGGTGATCTGCATGGACTGGGGCATGCGACGATTCTCCCAGGAAACTGCTCCGACGGCGACGCGAGAGCGCACCGGCGCTTGGACTGGATCGTGATTCCCCGAGCTGCCGGGCGTTTCCTCCGGTGCGATGTCGGCGTGTCGGAGTGGAGCCGTGCCGGATGTCGTGCGTGTCGCGCCGCGCCACGGCTTCATCCGGTGGGTGTGGTTCAGCCGGTCAGGTGCGTGGACTCATTGGGCATCGTTCTCGCCGTCGTCGGTGGCGATCTGGGCGGCGATCTGAGCGGTCGCCGCTGAGAAGTCCTGCCCCAACTGGTGGTCCTGGGCTTGGGCCAGGAACACCAGATGAGCGATAGCGTCCTCCACACCCAGCAGACGGGCCTCCATACGCCCGGTGAAGCAATAGGCCGGCGTGAACCCGTACACCTGTC
>ERZ773008.372-NODE-372-length-32081-cov-9.527540_pt1 | contig 32081 bp, 34 predicted proteins | sample MGYA00580664_ERZ773008 | MGnify/ENA primary metagenome ERZ773008 (study PRJEB29015, sample SAMEA2738016) | human oral metagenome | biome: human oral; feature: human-associated habitat; material: dental | place: China | collected 2048 ...
CGTTTAAAGATGCCTTTAAAGCATCTACTACAAGGGTTCTAGTAAGACGGATTTTATTTCCATTAACGTCTAACATATAATCACCTAGTTATTGAAGAACCTTTCTATAGAATTATACCCATCTGATAAGTGATAAGGATTACCTTGAGGGTCGAATACTACAAACATGCTGATAGTCATATAGTTCAATCTAAACATGAAACCCCTTCCCCCATAAATATCTTGGTAACGAATAATATCTTTGACACGTTCCTTAAGTATTTCGTACTGTTTAGCTGGGAAAAGTACAGGTTGATAGTGATTTCTACGGTATTGAGAACCTAGATACAAAACAGGTTGAGGGTTATTAAAGTCAAAGTAAGCAATTTCTGGGTACTTCTCTAAATCGTGTCTCGTAGTTCTAACCCACAACTTATTATCCTTGAATACAAAGGTTCCAAAAGAATTAGTATCGTCGTTAGCGTACTTTCTACCGACTAAGCTAAGTTCAGGTTTTAGAAAGAAGATTTCTGTTTGATACCCTGTTATGTTCTTGTGTTGTATTGATACATCTCTAGTGATACCTTTCTTCATAGCCTTATACATAGCTTGTGCACACATACGTGTTTCTTGAGTAATATGATTAAGCATAAGTTACCTTTTCATTACAACCAAAGTACCATGCGAGCGAGGTGGAATACCCAAGAGCATACACGCTAGGGTAAGGGATTTAGCAGAGTTAATAGCGACTATACTATCCTTGTTGCTGGCTACGAGGTACTTGATGTAGTCTTTCGTTAGTTCTTTTGTACCTGAATTAACTTCTACCACAGGTAACTGATTGTAAGGACTTGGGAGATTATTCACCTCGCTCAAATCATCTACTACCCCATAATACACATCAGACCAACGTACCTTAGTAAGTAAGTTGAGGTCTTCTTTCTGGATTTCGTTCTTGAAGAAATACCCAATTAGCATTCCCAAGGAGTCTAATCTATCTTGATATCCTTTTCCATGGTCTGATACCCCAAGGTACTTCAGCAAGGCTTCAATGCGACCTTTGTCGTCTAGACCTTTACCAACCTGAGGTTCTATAGACCATAACCAAGATTTCCAAGATTTGTTATTTGCCCTGATAAAGTTGTCACATCCAATGTAGCCGTCGTAAACTAACTCGTCGATTACCGTATTTAGAGAGTAAAGCATACGAGTTACTTGAGGGTCAACACCTGCGTGGACGTCCTCGACTACAATGGTTTTGAAGTGATAACCTTCGTAGGATTCTTTTAGGTAATCATACAACTGTCTGCGATAAATGAGTTCTCTAAAACGTTCTTCTTTAGGAACTTCCTTCAAAGTGAAGTTGTGAGACTCAAAGTCACCGTTACTGATTACCGTGATACCAGTGGAGTTCTTACTTAAGTCTAATCCTAAGTGATACCCCTCTTTCGGCAACAAATCCCTATAAGTAATGGACTCATAGGAACGGATGCCGTTATCTTCTACCTTTTTTACGTCTTTATAGAGTGTGTCACCGTTGACTACATCTGCAAATTCGTCATCTTCTACCAAACCTGTTAGAAATGAATCTAAATCTAAATCCATCTATTCTACCTTTCCAGTTCTTAGAGAAATCTTAGCTAGTACATCACCTAAAGGTCCGTTATTGTGAACCCAAACGTACCCTCCTTCAAAACGGTAGGTATAACCTTTATCTAGTGGAAGTTTTGAGTTTTGGATATAAACCTTAAGACTGGCGATTACGTTGCGGACATCGTCTTCTTCTAAGGTAATGAAACCTACCGTAGATAACCACTTAACTTCACTCTTCGTATAATCTGGGTAAGAAATAAATACGTTAGAGTCTGGTAAGCAGTAATCATATACCATAACATGCCCACTATATGGCAAGATGTAGAATCTTTCAACGTCTTTGATTTCTACCTCTTTTTCACGAATTGACCTATCTAAGACCTTTAACAAGTGACTTACGTGCCTAACAATAGCACGTGTACTGTCAACGTTAAGTTGGAGAGAATTGAAGAATTCTTTTCTTAACTGTTTATTGCGTTCCAATCTAGCTTTACGCTCAGATTGTTCTAATAATTCATCTGCTTTAGACCACATTATTTACATACCCCCACAAAATAGGTGCTACTCTCTTTTTCATCAACTGCATATCTTCTCTTATTGTGATACAAATGTAACTCTAAAGGAGTTAATTGAAGATAGATAGCATATACCTCTACCGCTGGGTCGATTTCGTCTTTCCAAGGACTCTTTCGTAACTCTTTAGCCGAAAGAATAAGACTGCGAGAGTCAATATCGATGAACTTACCACCCTTACGACCTGATACCCAAGACTGCCGGTCGGTTATACTTGAGGGAGAAATCATTATACCCTTGTATTCGGAATGTCCACCAAACTTAACTGCTACTTGAGGAATCAAACCTCGATACCCAAGTTCGATTTTAACTGTGTTTAACAAGTCCTTAGGGAAATCTGGATAAAAGAGGCAGATTGCTTCGTTAACTACTTTAGTTACGATAGCTAGGTTCTTCTTTTGTTCCTCTGTTATAGGAACGGTAGGATTTTTTACCACTAACTTAATACCCCCTAGTAAATGCAGGTTGCAATTTCTTCAAATTTGAAGTACTCTGGCTTTCCATGGACTGTTAGATAATCTTTCTGGTAGTAAATAGACACAGCCATTGCATCGTCGAAGAAATCCAACCCAATAAAAGGAACGCTAGAATCTAAAGTGCTAGACCAAAATCCTTTAGATAACTTTGTTGCCTCTCTTACAAGTTTACTACTGTCCAAATCAAGGTAACTTATTTGCCCTTCAGCTGTCATAGCTGAACGACCTTTCAAATCCCTTGGCAATTCAATAGAAATTGAGGGTACATGCCTAATGCCTGAGAAACTGATGTTTATTACACGACGATTACCACTTAAGTGAAACTGGTACCGAGCAGTTCTAAATAAACCTTTTGGCATGTGAGGAAAAGATGCAAGAACTGAAGTTTCAATAAGACTTGAAATAGTCTTAAGAGATTTTTGTTGCTCTTCTGTTAACTTACTGTACTTTGTAATTTCCATAAGATACCCCTACTTTTGCATATAACGAGAGCCGTCGCTTGCAGATATTCTAAGACCACCTTGTGTTGGATTGAAACCAATCATTGTAGCAAATAAGCCTACTCCTTTGTAGGTGTTTTTAGTAAGCTGACATAACCTTGAAGTAATGTAAGATACATTATCGTAATATACGTTAGGTTTATCAGCTGGGTAGATAACACCGTTTATTGCTTCAATACGAGGAAAGTCACCTGACACTACCAAATCAACCACTAACTTTTCATTGAAGTAAATTTGTAAATTGCCCGGATGATTATAAGTATAGGTTGCTGATTGATAATTCCAATCATTTAAGTGAGGGAAAATATCTTTCAACATAAATTTTGATCGATTAACAATATCCTTAATAAGCTCTTTCTTGTATTTTGGGAGATTAGATACTTTTATAGGTGCTTGTTGTGTCATATTACTTATTTACCTCCGACTTCAAAGTATAAATTTTGCCACGATAGGTTCTTATTTGGAGATACCCATAAGGTACAGAATAAGTAAAGGTGAGAACCCTGTCATTAGATGCTTTTACTATACCATCTACCGATTGTTGTAGTAACTGGTTAATACGTTCAGTTGTAGATGACGCTGGCAACCTTATTTCCTTACCTTCAAGACCGAAAATATTAGTTTCCATGATACGTGCACCAAGACTACCAACTGCTAACTTGATTACCATACCTTGCGACAACTCAATAGAGATAGCACCTGGCTCAACATTGTAGTAAGCGTTGATGAATTCTAGACGACTAACATCAGTAAGGTATTCTTTAAGTAACTTATAGAACAGACCGCTGACTGATTGAAGATACCCTAAACGGTATTTAGGTAACTTAGATACATTAACGTCAACTTTACGTTTGACGTGGTTCTTCTCAAGCCTACCGTTATACAACAACTCACCGTCGAATGGTGTCAATAAGTTGAAGATTTGCTCTTTTAAGGAGAAAGAAATACTATTGACAGGTGAACCGTCTTTAATTACATTAGCGATTAACTTATCTAGTTTGACAGGAACGCTAACGAACTCAGTGTTAGTCAAGTCTTTATTTAATTTTTGAAACTGGTTGATTTGTTGTTTAGCAGTTTTAGAACTGTTGACTACTGCAGTTAATAGAGCATAACTACCTCTTCTAAAGCTAAAAGTCAAGACAACATAGTTCTCTCCATTAGTAACATAGATTTCTAAGTAACCTCGAGAAATGAAATAGTCTGCATCTAAAAAGTTTTGCTTACTTAGGAAAGGAAATAACCCACCTACTACCGAATAAATGTCATTAACGATACCCTCAAGACTACTAAAGACATGCAAAGGAGTATTAAGAGTACGTTGTTTGCTAAAACTAGCACTTTTCATAAGGAAATACCATCTTTCTAGGGACTAAAGGGCAGAACACTGCCTAAAATAGTAAAAACTATATCTAATATAACTAATTTCTATGACTAAGAAAAAATACATGTAGAATAAAAGCCCAATTAAAACTATTTAGGCTTTTGGATACATATATTGGCTATTGTAACTACCCATTACTGATAGGACTCCGTGGTAAGTAGAATAATGGAAACCAATAGGACGTTCATTACCATACTTACCTTTATAAGTAAAAGGTACTTTTTGAAGTACTTGAGATACACAAGCAGATAATTTAGCTACTTGTTCATCGCTAATCGGGTCAGTAGTTACAACCTTACCACCCAAACCACGTGTAAATTGAATTCTTCCCTTAACATTGCGTTCTAAACCAACCTCAAGCTCAGGTAAAGAATTTCCAGCATTAGGGTAAAAAGTTATACTAGCATGTTCTTCGCTATATACCAATTTAGAGTAACCATAAGGAGAACCCTTAGCAATGTTACATTGATTGTTTGCCCAGTCTAATAAAAATTGTAGGGCATCTTTCTTGTATTTAGGTAATTTCTTACTCATCAACAATATCCTCGCTTATCAATTTTAGTAAATTAAGATTGTAAAAGGGTAAAGGTTTACCAAGGAGTAAACCCTTACGCAAGTCACGTTCGTAATCGGCTACAGTGTATATATCTTTGAACCGTTCGAGTTGTTGCTCTCTAGTAAGTTCTACCTTTTCTGTGTCAACTGTAAGCTCTTCAACAGGAATGTTATAGCGTTGTGCTATTTCTGTGATTGCTTGCTCTTCCGAGAGGGTACGTCCGTTGAAGATTTTCTCCATACCCCTGTAGAAGTCTATATAGTTACCTACTACCCCACAACCAAAGCAGTGATAACGGTCTACCCCATCTTTACCCCTCAATACACCAAAAGAGGGGTCATTATCATCATGGAAAGGACAGACTACTGTATTGCTACGCTCAAAGTCATACCTTGAGAACTTTGGAGCCTGTGGTGATACTAGATTTTTATAGAGTGCTTGGATGGAGAGAACCTTCTCTCCATCTCTTTTGTAATTTAGGAAACGTTTTTTGTCCATTCTGCTACCTAACTAACCTACTTAAGAGCCTTAATAACGTCAATTAATATACCATAACGCTCACTGAAGTTGCGCCATACTGCATAAGGTACAAGGTCAAAGGCAATGCAATCCTGAGCAGTTAGGACTTCTTTCTTGTCCCAAACAAAATCGTACAAGGCTTGAGCATACTCATGAATGAACCTAGCTTTATACTTGCGAGCGAGGTCGAGTTGCTCTTCACTCTTAGCCACAGATACCAAGAAATTGATATGTTTGTAGCGATTGTTCTTAGCGTTAATCAGTTTTTCTAACTCTTTATACATAGTAAACTACCACCTAATAATCTTTTAAACTATTTTACCAAAAAGTCCCTTGAAAAACAAGGGGCTTACGTAAAGTTATTGATTTGGTTGGTAAGATACCCCAACTAATCTTGTGGCGTGGCTACCTTATAGTTAAATACTTCCGAATCTGTTATGTGAAGAATTATTTTATAGTTGCTAGGTATATTTTTAGTTGTAGATTTTTCAGCATCTACGCAAGAACTTACTAAAGCATACCCCAACCCTTCTAGTTCGTCAAGATTTTCTGAACGTTGGTAGAATTCTTGTAAGGAGTTAAAGCTACTAATGTAACTATTCTCCCCACCGAATATGAACTTAAGCCTACCATTAGCAAAAACATTAAGTTCAACAAATCTAAATCCTTCTTCTAAAGCTGAGACTATGTGAGCTCTTCTTAACTTTTCATCTAAGTAACCCTCTAATAATACTTCAAATTGCCTGTACTTACTCATTTACTTACTCCACTCTATAACTAAAATCACCGTTATCGGCAATACTACATACCACCATGTAAGCCTTAGGTACATCACCAGTTGCAGACTTCTCAGCACTTACACAAGATTCTATTAAAGCGTGACAGAAACCTTCATGGTTTTCTAAGTTTTCAGAACGTTTGTAGAAGTCTTCTAGCGAACTGAACCTATTGATGTAACTATGCTCTCCACTAAAGGAAATGCCTATCTTGCCATCAGAGAATATCTGTAACCTAACAGACCTAAATCCGTCTTCGATTATGGAGTCTATATGAGCTTTGCGAATCTTCTCAGCCAGATACCCATCAAGATAAGATTTAAACTTGCCGTAATTACCACTAGGATTTGCACTTATACTAGTCTTTTCTCGAGTAGCCTTAGGAACATTGATTGTGCAACGGTAAGAACTGTCGCCACTCACTTCTAAGATTACCTTATAGGTTTGAGGGATACCCAAGCCTAAGGTTGAATTCTCAGCATCTATACAAGAATTAAGAATTGCATACGCTAGGGGTTCTTGACTTACTAAACCTTTCGAACCCTTGTAGAAATCTTCCCTAGACTTAAAGATATCTGTAAATGGTTGGCGACCAAAGAATCTATAAGTAAGAACACCACTACCACTCTGTAGGAACTCTACCTTGTTATAGCCTTTACTAGCTAAGTTACTAATGTGAGATAACTTTATGTTGTGCTTTAAAGATATCTTCAAAGCTTGTTTGAATTGTGAATAGTCAATCATTGATACCCCTATGAAATATTCCACTTAACCCTATTACCAGTTAAGACCTTAAACTGTATATTGTAGTAACTAGGAACTTTAATTTCTTTCTTATTAGCTAAGTTAGATTCTACAAAACCGCAAGCCTGTAGAACAGATAATACAAACTCTTCTAAGAAGTCTATGTTTTTAGAACCTTTCTTCAAGGTTTCATAGTTTATGAAACTGTACTGCCAAGCACCTTTAGAGTTTCTGTAGTTGATAGTTATTACACCGCTAGGTAAGATACCCAATTCTAGGACACCCTTACCTAATGTAGATACAGGTTGGATTGCCTTTACGGTTAAAGTCTTGTTAATTTGTTGACCTAAAAGACTTTTAAACTCTTGAGATATTTCTTTCATTGATACCCCCTAACAAAACTACCCCAAGAAGGGGTAGTTTAATTCTTAGCGAACTTTCTTGATGTCAACCATCAAGCCATTACCACTAGGCGCAAGCTCAAACTTAGTATGAGCAAGTGCGAAACGGTCTTTAACAAGTACGTTCTCAGCTGGGAGAACCTTTTCTGTACCTTTGTCGTTAACTACGAAAGCATAGCCTGCATCACGGAGATACATCGCTGCAGTAGCAAGGTCAACGTTGAAAGCCTTGTGAACTTTACCGTTGATTGTGATGTTAGGACTATCATTCAAGTTGTAGATGGCAATTCGTGCTTCTTTAACACCTGAACGTAAGAAGTTAACAAAACTTTCTTGAGATTTCTTACGGAAATCCAATGCTGCTTGTTTTGCCTTAGCATCGTAAAGCTCTGGACTTACACGAGTCAAGATAGTAAGGATAGTCTCCATAGGAGTGGTAATGAGTACCCCATTCTTCACTGGATATACAGTTACTACACCTGAGTTTTTGAAAGACTCAGTTTCTTTTGCATAAGAAACAGCCTTGTTAGAGATAAATGCCCAGTTACACCCATTCATAATGTTTTCTGCGTAACGGACTACTGCATGTTGAACATCCAAAGGCTCACGGTCCATGCGAGCCAAGAAACGCTCAAGTAAAATTTGTTGTTTTTGTTCTTCAGTCATTGCTGTCATAGTCAAAATCCTCTCAAAAGTTAAAATAAATAACACTAAAAATAGGGAGTCTTAAAGGTTACAGTTAAATTTTAGTTACCCACGACTGGATAAGTTGAAATAACCAATCAAGACCTGAATACATAACTCCAGCTACTAGAACATATCCTATTACTAGAGATAAAATAGTTTTACGTGCTATTAGAGAAGTATTAGCTCTACGAGCATCACTTTCATCTAAAGCCATTACCGTTACGCTACCCATTGTGAGAATAGACACTAAGCTAATCTCGAAGAAGATATTACTTCTATCGAATAGGTAAGCGACAATGAGGAATATCGCCCATGCAAAGAATAAGATACCCACAAAAGCGACTAGAGTACGGAGAAAGACAATTAAATTAAAGCCGTCTACGGATGTAACGTCTTCTTTAATAGATGCCAAGTGTTGACGTTGTTTTACAGACAAACCACTATCACCATTAGGTAACTCAATTTTGTTTTGGGATTCATAAAGATACCTACGTTTAGACATACCCACTAGTTCCCATTCTTTAGGTAAGCCATCATTACCTAAGTCTGCGTCTACTTTATCATTTGAACTACCGTCTACTGAAAGATTACCAAACTCATTTAAGATAGGGTCAATCATAGCGAAGTCATTTTTATAACTATTTGCGTATGCCCAACCTGCAGGTCTTACTGCCGACATAGTCCAAACCAAAGTAGCTAACTTTGCATCTTTCAAAGATTTAAACTTTTCAAAAGAATCGATAGGCTCTTTATAGCCATAATCTCTCAAGTTAATTGGGTAACTAACACCAGTTGTAGTTACAACTGCGCTCCCACCCTCGTCCTTTACTGGGAATGATGCAAAGATGTCATGACTTTTAAACTCCTCTAAAGCTGCTTTAGCCTGAGCTCTTGCAGAAGCCTTAGGGTCGGAAGTACCCTTACCACCCTCAAACTGTTCTACAAAAGCTAACATCTTTCCTAGGCGACCACTTGGACGTCTATCCTGCATCTGTAAAAAACCATAAGCAGGCGCATCATCACTTTCTGGGGCCTGCAACCGCTTGTCCCATCCCGATTGACCACCTTCTAGCATAAATGGGTCAAAACCTGACTCCGAATTAGCTCTGGCAGTCATTGCTGCTGCAACTTCTTTAGATACCCCTTCTTCTCTGAGCGAAAGAAAGAAAGCCTTGGCATTTTCTTTTTTATCTGCAGGAACTTGGTCCCATGAAGAGTATCCTGCGTGAGCTGTAATAACAGGTACTGCTGTTGCTACTAGGAGCAAACTAGTTAAGATATATTTTTTAAATCTTCTTAATAAACCCATAAGCCTACTCCTTTTATTTCGACTAGCGTACCTGTACCTGCCCTACGAAAAACTTCAGATTTCCAAGAATCACTAGGTAACGCACCTACTATCATACCATCATTATTGACCAAAAGCAAGTCTTTTTCACCTGCTTGATAGATTCTGTAGTGAACTGGATAACGAGAATCTTCTAATTCAAAGGTTACGTCTTCAATAGGTATATAAGCAGTTAAGTCTGAAACAAACTGTTTGTTGACTGGGAAGTCACCTAACTTAAATTTCTCAGAGTTAGACTCTTTAGGGATTTCTTTGTACTCTACCTTTTGGGCAAAATTATCTGAGAATACCCCAACTAGTTCGGTTGAACCGTCTTTAACTAACTTAAACCCCTGAAAAGACTCAGCTGTACTATCTACGAAGTCTTTATTGAAATATCCTACAACACTACCATTAGGGTTCATCATATACCTTACGTCACCGTTATTTGCAGAAACTACCACAAAATACGAAGTAGCACTATAAACACTCAAAGAGTCTAAGCTAGGCTCAGATAATTTATAAAATTGATGAAAAGCTTTAATAGATTTTTTGTAACTATCTAGACGCTCTTCATAAGACTTTAAGGTATCACTTTTAGCTAAGAGGTCTAAAGTTTCATACCCCTTGCTTACCCTTTTCTCGGCAATTTGCTCAGTTCTAGGTGCAGTAACAGTCTTAGGTTTATTGCCTACTAGAGCTGAGGAAAGAAACCATGCTCCAATGCCCACTACTACCACGAATCCACCTACTACACTATATACTATCTTTCTACCTTTCATAATTATAATACTCCTACTCTATGTAATGCTAGGTAGGAAACATACATACTAATACCAAGCACAACAACTGCCAATAAAATTGTTAAACATCCATTTTGTTTTCTTTCCATTTAGGCATAGTCCTACCTTCCAAATAATAAAAGGTACAAGAAATTAAAAGGCAGTAGTAGGATTCTTAGCCTACTACTGCTTGGAATTATAGTTGCTTAGTTAAGCGATATGAACTGGCAATACCCCAAATCTACATAGATGTCAAACTCTGGGATAGCATCATAGAAACGAGTTGGCATAGGCATGATAGTCATCTTGTTGTTTTGCAAGTCCTCTGTACTTGCCCACAATGCGAAGATAACGTCGGATGATTTGATAATCTCATACGAGCCACCACCCGCTGTACGCATATCCCTAGACTCTCCTTCTTTTTTGCGTTGCAACTCGTCTACCACATCCTGCTTATACTGCGCTGGAGAAACAACTGCAATGTTGTTTTTCTTACAGTAATCTAGCAAACGAGGATAAGCTGCTGCAATACGCTCACGCTCACTCATAGACTTCTCAGAGTCAATCAACTGCAAGTAGTCGATAATGAGCATCTTAGAGTCGTTAGCTTTAATAGATGCATCAATTTCATCTAGGAAAGTTTCGACCTTGAAAGGACGGTCAATAAAGTGTGTACTACCATAAGATGTGTTTGTGGCTAGGTCAAGTTTGGAAGTTCCTTCCAATTCTTTGTAAGGACTACCCTCAGGGAAACGGTCATGCAAGATAGCCCCCTGCGTTACACCGACCTTAACCTCGGTGGCTGATACTCCAGTGTTGTAGGTGTGGTCGAAGTGGATAGAACGCATCTGTGCAGTCCATGCTTCGTAACCACCCTCAAATGCCCAAACTGAAACATTGATACCGTAGTTAACCATAGCCGTGTGAGCCAAACGTGCACAAAACTTAGATTTACCTGACTTAGATGGAGCCATTACAGTATAAAGGTTACCAGTATAGATACCCCCATAGTGCTTGTTGAGTTCCTCTAAACCACCAAAGTCCGAAATTTTGATAGATTTAGCTTCTTGTTTAGGGTTTAGGATAACCTCTGTCATGTTAATGAACCCAACACCCTTGTTTTGGTCTACTACACCTTCTATACGAGCAAGACCATTTTTAACGTAATCTCGACTAGCTTCAAACCCTTGTAGGAATTTTCTACCAATCTTCAAGCCGTCACCGATAATTTGTAAACTATCAGCGTAAATCTTTTTGGTTTCAATAGCCTTGTATTCAATTAGATACTTCTCAAATACAAGTTGAAACTCATCTGGGGCGACCTTTTCCTCTTTCATAAGAATAGAGAAATACTTCATTACCCCACCAATATACCCCAAGATAGGAGAGTCATCCACATCTCCATAAGCGTTGATGTCAATCTTACGGTGGTCAGATGCTTCCTCAATAAGGGATTGTTGACGCATGAGTGAGAGTTTAACAAACTCTTCGTCAATGGTGATATTTCTATCTTTGAACTTGTATAGGAGAGAATAGATTACATAATTCTCGTCCCTAAACAACTCCATTCTAGCGTGACCGAACAGAAATTGTCGGTTCTTTATAGCTGTTTCACTACTACCCAAGGCTCCTGCCAAAAGAATATCACCAAAACCTTTGAGTCGTTGTTCTGGGGTTAGAACTGTATCTTCTGACAAATAATACCTCCTAAACTAGAGCGTAAATACCCTGCTCTTTCAAATAACCCTCTAACTGTGATTCTACCTCACTACCTTTTGGAGCAAAGTTTCGATACCCTTCAACTACGAGGACTTTCCTTAGGTCTTTAACCTCACTGTCACGAACAGGAATTGAGAAATACAACTTAATCAACTCGAGTAAGGTTTCAGCACCCTTATTTTCAAGGTAATGTACATCAAGACTACCCCTACCTAGATAGTAAGTAAACAAGTTACCATCTTTGTCAATATGCAATGTTAGGAACGAAGTACCATGCTCAACTAAGGTAGAACCCCTACGCTCAAGGATAGGCTCTTCATTTTCACCTTCCGTCACTACGAAGTTCTCTTCCAACTTAAAGCAGTCGGCAATACGAATCGCAATACCTGAGTCACCAGTAAAGGTAACTTCACCTGCCCTAAGAAAAGGTGCAGATACCGTACTATCAGATGTACCATCTTTAGTAAGCAACTCAATAACTAAGTCGTTCTTTAAAATCTCTACCATTAAGACTCCTCCAATAACTAGGCAGACTGAGTAACCTACTCAGTCCACCAATATAAACAGTTTAGCATAAATGCAGTATTATTGCCATACTACTTAGTGTAATAGCGACCTACAGTGAACTCACTACCATCAAATCCAGTATCGGCAAGTTTAACACGCTTAAGTTTACCCATAAAGGCGTCTAGGTCTGAGAAGTAATTGTGAGCCTGTTCAAGGTTACATGTACCCCATTGAGAGATGTCCATGTCTTTTGGTCCAACAAAGGCACGTGTGCGACCAAGACGTGACTTAACAGTTAAACTATTCCAGTCAACGATACCCAAGGCAAGTTTGCCGTTCTCGTCAGCAACGTACAAGTACTCGTCCAAGTCCTCTTCGTTAAAGACCTCTAGTAAAGTATCTCCAATATCCTCGGGAACACCATTACGAATTAAACGCTTACGGTTCTTTTTACCAATAAACTCGGATGTATCCAAAACAGACATACGTCCGTCACGGTAAAGCAATCGTTTAGTGCTACCATCCATAAGAGTCATATACATAAGTCGATAGTTACCTACCAAGCCCTGCACACCAAAGTAAGATAGCAAGTCAGTGCTCCCATAAGGTAAGTCATTACCATAAACACGGAGCAAGTTACCAACGTAGTCAAAACCAATTAAGGTTGAATTTGCTTGCGCTTTAATGATTGTCATGATTTCTGGTGAGTTAGGGTCATACCCTTCAACGGTACGAGATTTAACAATTCGACCATCTTTGTAGATAATGAAACCTGCGAAACCAGTATCTTCTTCCACCACTTCTTCACGCTTAGTGAATACATAGTCTTTGAATGTGATTTCAGTTAGACGTGGGTAGTCTTTACCATAAGTGTTAGCGATACGAGTAAGCTCGTTGTAGATATAAGTATCTAAATCAGCTAGATTGTTTTGGTACTCATCTACCGTAGCACGCAAGGTGTCGTAGCGACGAGCCTCCTTACCACCGTCTCTGAACGAGATAGCACGTCGGTTAGAAATCCAAGTTGCAGTATCTTGGGGAATGTCTGGGAACAACTCTACCAAGAACTCAGATGCGGAACCTGCTTCTCCTTTGGTAAGCAATTTAAGGTACTCGTCACGGTTAGGGGCGTCATTAACCAACTTCAAGAAGTACTCCAATGTAACCATTTCGTTTTTGAAAGAGTCAATCAAAGTATTGAACTTTTTAGTTAGGACTTTCCTACGGAAACGGTGCCACTCTTCGATTACACCGTAAACACCTTTAATCATGATACCCTTACCGTTAGTAAAGATTAGACTAGAAGTGAATTTGTTCTGCAGAATACCCTTACGGAAGAGAGTATTTAGGACTTCTGTTACGTCTGCTGCCTTACGACAACGGATACGGATACCAAAGTTGTTGTGACCTGTTTCTAGGATAACGTGGTCTTCTGAAGTAACCCAAGAGAACTTACCGTAGTTTGGATTTGGTTTACCAGTCTTGGTTAGTTTTTCTTTGTTAGAACGTACTAACTCTTTAATACGGTTAACTACCTTAACATCTGTTTTGTCGTAAGGGAGTTCAGTAACTACGATATCACGTTTTTGAATTTCGATACGTGCACGAGATTTAATACTTGCACGCCCAGTTGCCATAAGCTTAGCCATTTCAACGTTATTAGCTACCACGATACCCCCATTCGGGAAGTCTGGATAGATAATTTGGTTGTTGAATTTAAGACCATCTTTGATGTATTCACGTGTTAGGTTAACTACGTCAAGGAAGTTAAATGATGGAACACGGTTTGCAATACCAACACCCATACCTTGAGCGTTGGCGGTAAGCGCCATCGGGAACTTAGCTGGGAGAGCAACTGGTTCTTGACCTTCGTCAGTCTCAGTATCTTTCCACTCAACACCTTCCATGTCGTCCAAGAACAAGTCCAATGCTAATGGCGACAACCACATGGAGGTATAACGCATAGCTGCATGACCATTGTCTTTTGTAGAGTGACCAGTGTTACCGTCCGAATCTAGGATGTGAGGCTTAACTGAGCCGTTAGATGCAGTCATACGCACCATAGCGTCATAGATGGAACCGTCACCGTGAGGGTGTATAGCCATAACATAACCAACACCTTTTGTCGATTTTGTAGGCTTAGTAACTTTGTTATCTTTAAAAGCAAAGACACCCCTACGTTGGACAGGCTTGAATCCATCATGAATACTAGGAAACGAGCGATTGACAGCCAACTCTTTGGAATACTCTTGGAAACCCTCAGCACATAAGCGAATCGCCTCAGAATCTCCTTGATAAATTAAATCTGACATATTACCTCCAAATAAGAATTCTAATACTATTTTACCACTAGACCAACTAATAAGCAATCTATTTTAACTAAAATTAGACAGTGTTTCTAAGCAAAATTTTGCAGATTATAAAGCTAAATTTTTGCTTACTGCTTACCACTATTTTCAATAATTAAATTTTGAACGAAAATTTGAAACAACACCTATTTTTGCTTACTTAGTATCTAGAATACCCTACCCTCTACAAAAGAGGAAATAGGAGCTGAATAGTAAGAAATAAGAATAAGACAAAACATACTAACTTAGCATACCCTATACGAGAAGAACGTTTAAGAGTTAGCTTCCTGAAACCTACAAGTTTAACCTCTTTAACAAACTCAATAAGGAAGTAAAACAAGGAAACTACCCATGCGAGTAATACATTGCCATACATACCCAAGTAGTAGCCTTGTGTAAGGATTCCGTTAGTAGTATCAAAGTGAGTACCTACACCTCGAAAGACATAAACTACTTCTTTGATTGAGTAGTATGTACTATCTTGTAAGACTTTCATATCACTTAGTGAGTAACGTTGTGGTACTATATAGTTAGATGACACGCTCTCAAACAACTTCGTGTTATTGTATAAGGCATGGTTGCCTACCCCTACCACAACAAGCGATAGGGTAAGCAAGAAGAACACAAGTATGAGTAAGATAAGAGGTGCATTGGAAATAAACTTAGTAGTAAATCTCTTCATAGTCAACCTCTTCTTCTTGGTTGGCATCCATAACTGAGTACAACTCAGACAAGACTTCCATAGCTTCATCGTGGTCATCATAATCCACTAACAACTCTTCAAGAATCATTTGCTTACGGATTGAAGAGTCGGAACCTGACATGACACGAATAGCATTACGGAATTCTGGGTCAGAAGTATCAACCTTAACTTGCAAAAGACGTCGAGTTGCTGGGTTTAGAGAAGTATCCCATAGGTCTTTAGCGTCAACTTCACCAAGACCTTTGTATCGTTTAAAGGCTCCAACCACTTCACCATTGGCTTTAGCTTGTTGGAACTCTTCTTCACTGTAGTAGTACTTCCCTGTAGATTCAACCTTGTATTTTGGAGGAATAGAGATGTAGACGATACCCGCTTCTAGCAAAGGTGAAACAAATCTATTCAACAATGAGAGTAACAATGTACGAATATGCGAACCGTCAACGTCGGCATCGGTCATAATGATAATCTTTCCTACCTTAGATTTGTTGATATCAAAGATAGAGAACCCTTCTGTTTCTACAGTAAGACCTGCTCCGATAACGTTAAGGATAGATGTAACCTCTTTGTTGCTAAGTGCTTTTTCTAAGGTATTCTTTTCGGTATTCAAAGACTTACCTTTAAGTGGAAGTACCGCTTGTGTACGTCCGTCACGTGCGCTGACAACGTTCTGTCCTGCTGAGTCACCCTCTACAAGGATAAGCTCAACTTCGCTGTACTTTTTATCAAGCAAAGCGCTACAAGAAGTTAGTTTAGGTGGCATAACAGGTTTGTTGATAGCCTTGCTAATCTCACGGATTTTTGACTCTTCAAGTTTAGAGGCTTCACGAACCTGAGCTGATACAATAGCTTCTTTAAGAATGTGGTTCACCCAACCCTCAGAGCGTTCCCAAGCAGTTGAAAGAATAGAATAGCAAGCCATACCAACAGCCCTACCAATGTAGACATTGTCTATAGAGTCCTTAGTTTGACCACGGTAAGATTTATCGTTAGCTAAAGTAGTTACGATAAGAGAACACTTACCAATTACGTCACCTGGAATAAGTTTAACACCCTGCTCTTTTGCACGTTCAATAAAGAATTGAGCAATAGCACCCCAAGAGTACTCTTCATGAACACCACCACGAACTGAAATTTGGTTGTTATAGAAGTGAGTTCCTGCACCTTTTGCACCCATTGCAACTTCAGCTTCACAGACAAGTACTCCCGTTACGTTACCTTCTTTGTCGGTTTCTTCTTCGTGGTGTAAGTATTTTGTACTTGCAACATAAGAACCTAGCTTCTGCTCAAGGTGGGTTTTAATATCAGATGCTTTGTAAACGTACTCTTTGTCACCATCAAATAGGTGGACATCTACACCTGATACGTATGAGATACCTTCACAGTTTTGCTTAATCCAAGCAAAGGTAATATCAACGTTTGAGAACACATTAGCGTCAGGTTTCCAGTGAATGTAAGTACCATTAGGCTCAGACTGTTCACGGACTTTCATCTCATCCCAAGCTGGGAATCCACCTTCAAAGTACATTTCGTACTCTTTTTCGTCACGATAAGAAATGACACGGAAGAATTCGGACGTGAACTGCGAACACGCTGCACCTACCCCGTTCAAACCAACGGATGCAAGGTAAGAGTAATTATCAAATGAGAAGTTATCCCAGTCAGTGAACCCAATCAAACGTGTTTTAGGGTCAGTAAGTTTACCACCTGAATAAAGACGGTTATATACCAAGTCCCAACCATACGTTTGTTTCTTCTCAGACCAAGTCATTGGAACACCACGTCCATAGTCACGGACTACCAAAGAACCGTCATTGCGGTCATATTTAACCACAATCTTGTCACAGAACCCTGATGATACTTCGTCAAGGGCATTACCGATGATTTCGATGAATGTGTGCTTTGCACCGTCCAATCCACCACTACCAAGCATAGATGCTGGTCGTTTTCGGATAGCCTCAGCACCCTCCAAGCCGTCTAGGGAGTCAATATCATAGTTCTCTACATTTTTGTTTGACATAAAAATTACCTTTCATAATAAAATATAAAATAACTCTACCTATAGTATATAAAAAATCTAAAAAGATTACAAGCAAATGATACAAAGAAAAACACCATTTAGGTGTTTTTGCTGTCTGTATCCTATGGTAAGTAAGATACCCCCAAAATTATTAGTACAAGCTAAGTTTACCATACCCTGAAGCCAAAAAGCAAGAGCCGTGAGCAACTCAAATTAAGAGTTGCAACTTACGTGACTACTTTGTTCCAACATGAAGTAAATTCTTTTAGAACTCTCATCTGTGTTGGAGTGTATGAGTCTAGCATTTTGTGTTTTAGGTCTAAATTGTGTGTTACGTGAACAGTTATAAAAGAGTCTACTATGATGTCGTCGTTTACTTTTAAAGTTACGACTTCATTTAGTTTGTCATACCCTCTGTTAGTTACAATAACGTGAGGGTGGTAGGTAGTACGCATATACCTTAGAATAAAACTAACAGTCCTTGTAAGTTTTTGTTCGGGATTTGCTTCAGGCATTAACTCTTCTTGTTCTTTCAGTTTTGTTTTCTTATCTGCAATGAGTTGGTAAAGCAAGTCTTCTTGTTCTAATTCATCGTAATATGTTCTTTTCACTATACTACCTCTTCCTAAATATCTCGCAACTCAGCCATAGAGATACCTAAATCCCTATTCTGGGAAGTACCCCTTAAACTATCAGATGCATAAGAATGACTATCTACCGTAGATTTACGTTCCATGAAGTAAGGACTCGCAAGGTATAAGCTAGGCTCATCAACACTACCCAAGAGCAACAATACCTCATCGATATCGTTATTAGTTACGAAGATTGTAGCTTTACCTGCAACTGCACGTGACTCCATTAAACCACGGACACACATCAATTCTTTATAGGAACTACCTGAGTTAACCAAGACTACCAACAAGTCTAGGTCGTAGTACTCTTGTAGGTTTTTGTCTTGCATGTATAGGGAGTAATATACCCTACTTGCTAGGAATTTACCAACATGACCACCCTTCTCATAGGCACTAGCTAGGAGAGGGAAAGCCAATCTGTCAACAGAACCCTTACGTCCAAGACCGAAACAGTAAGACTTCTCTGGGAGGTCGCCTCTTAAGAGGATACCCCTAAGAGCATCAACCTCAGAGTCTACAATTCCAAGAGAGGACTCAACCAACAATGGACGCTCATAAGAACTAACAAGGTCATCAAAGTTGTAGTAAGAGGATAAGTACTCGTCAGAGAACCCTAACTCTTTGTGGAGAGAAGTGGTTTCTCCTTTGTCTGAAACTACCTCACCACCGTCAGCTAAGTCCTTACGCTTTTGTTCGCAGTAAGGACAGTTTACCATTCGCTTTAAGCTACGGTCGAATAACTTACCGTTAGCGTTGCAGTTGTGGGGGCAATCGTTAAAGTGTAATTGCATTAGACTTCCCTTTCTTCCATAGCTTTAGCTTCTACCTTTACGAAATCAGTTGCATAGAAGTAACCATCTTTTGCTAAGAAGTTAGTACCCTTAAGAGGATTGAAATCACTCAATAACTCTTCTAAATAAAACTTAGGCAAGTAATCAACTACTTCAAAGGTTCTGTAGTAAGTAGTACCACTATGTGAAATATAAAGGAAAGTTACTTTAGTTTCAAGAACTAATACATGAATATGACCACCTCGTACTTGGTAAAGGAAGTCAAAGCCGAAGTCTTTAGAATACCCCAATGTTAGCAAATTTTTAGCAGATAACTTTTCAAGTTTTTCAGCTTTGCGTAAAGACTTATCTTTCTTTATTATATCAGATAGAACATTGTGAGAATTGACTAAGGCGTGGAACTCGTTATCTGTAACTTCTGAAACAGAGTTTTCCATTTTAATATACTTTATTTTCATGAGTTATACCCTTTCTAGGAAGATATAAGAATATTTTAGCATAAATGAACGAAAAAAGAAATACCAATTAAGGTACTTCTTTAGTGCTTATTTACCAATAACAAACGCACCACTACCGTCAGTGAAGAAAGTTTTACCTGCAGACATTGTACTTGCTTTTTCAACTAAGTCATTAAGCTTAGATTTAGTAGTTGGTGATAAGTGGATGATACCTAAGTCTTTATCTAGACTAGGTACAGTTAACTCAAGGACACCAAGACTTATACGATAAGTAAAAGCTATACCATCAGACCAGTTAGCAGATGTAAGACCACGAACACCGTCTTTAGAGAATACATAATCTTTAAAACTGTAGAAATTATTTGCAAAATCTTCGTAATCATCACCATCTGCAGCCATAATGTAATCTTTAAAATCAATTTCATCTAACTCTGAGTACTCTGTAAGCAAATCTAAACCTGTGTTAAATAAATCTTCGTTAGGTGATGCAAACACTGAGCGAATAGTCTGGTCGAATGTAGTAACCAAAACGTTAAACTTACTAAGGTTAGCTTTACTAATTGGTTTTAATTTTGATAAGAAGTCTTGTGGAAGTCAACCTTCTTGTAATTCTAATTTAAGTAAATCCATTTATAATACCTTACAACTTAATATTTCCTTTCTAAATCGTACCCACTAGAAGATGGGATTGCGAAGAATGATTTAGATTGACCTAAGATATCTTTTGCTAAGTCATATATGTCACACGCAGATTTACTAACATCACTAGGCAAAGATACATCTATGAAACCTCTTCCATTTTTGTCAGTAATTCTGACTTTACTTTGACGAGCATCTAGAATAAATTTAATATCTCTGTACCAACCACTAGTTCCAAAAGTCACTAGAGTACCGTCAAAATCTACTGAGCTGGGAGTGGTTAAGCGATATGCATCTAACAACTTGTTTATTAGTTGTTGGTAGTTACCTTCCTCTTCGACACCCCTATAGTCTTCTAGCAAATCGTAGACCAAAGGATTGTTGGATAACGACAATGCACTAAAAGAAAATAACAATATCTTAGAGAACTCAGCCCTTAATAAGGCAACTTTAGTATTTGAATCATAAGCCATCTAAGATACCCCTTTACTTATAAGTACGCTTCAAGTCGTGACCATCTCTTGACGGAACTGCTTTAAAATCTTTAGATTTACCTAAGATTTCATCTGCTAGACTCTTAACCATGTAGCACAACTCTTCCAAAACTCCTGGCAACTTAGTACTTACAAGAAGCTCTTCAGTCTCGCTGTCAACGATTTCTATTTTACCCATTTCTGGAGTAAAAATAAAGTTTACCTCTTTATACCAACCAAGAGTTCCAAAAACGATTTTCTTTCCGTCATAGTAAGTAGTACTTGCTTCAGACAAGTACATAGCATCAACTAATTTGTTGATGACAGGGTTGTAACGGTCTTCACTCTCTACACCACGGTAATTGTGAAGTAAGTTAACCAGTTTAGGGCTACCATGAGAGAACCCTGACGAGAAAGCAAACAATAAAAGTTTAGCAAATTGCTCATTTAAGAGTGCAACTCTAGTATTTGAACCGTAAGACATATAATACCTCCAATAAAATAAATAACCTTTGCCCAAAAGCAAAGAAAAATATACCAAATAAAAAGGAACTGGGTTACCCCAAGCCCCTAAGCTATTTGTTTGCATGCTCTTTAAGCAAGTCAAGAACCATAGAGAAGTCCCTACCTGCAAACTCACTACTAGCATTAGCACGATTTGCAATTTCAGAAAGGAGTTTTTGCTTTTCGATACCCTTAGTTACGATCATATAAACGTGCTTGTTTACGATGTTGAAGTCACGTGTGATACGTCCTTCGAACTGTACCATATTGTTAGGGTTGCCATCGTAGTTGTAGAACACACAGTGGTTACATTTACCGAAGTTAAGACCACGTTGAACGTTTGTAATCAATACCCTGAAGTCCCCACGTTTAAAGGCATCGATAATCTCATTACGTTCGTTAGTTGGTGTAGAACCATTCATAACTTCTGAGTGGATACCATTCTCAGCAAGTAGCCTTTTCAAAGGTTCATGAGGTTTCTTCAACGTAGTGTAGATAAGAACCTGACCTACATTAGCTAGCTTACCTTTTAGCAAGTCCAGTAATGCACCCGCTTTAGGCACATTCTCAACGTTGAATTCTACATCTGAGAAAGGCAGACTAGACGGACAATCCAAGACCATTTGAGGAAGAGCAGATTTTTTAAGCATATCCTTTTGAACTTTGGACGCTTGTACTTCGATAAGCTCAGCAGTACAGTCTATCATTTGTGCACCCTGACCTTCACGAGTACGTTTTAGATACCTTAAAGCAATCTTTTCTTGGAAGTCCTGTGCGTTCTGGTATTTACCACTGAAAGTAGGTCTACCACCGTACCAGTCCATGATTTGATAGCGTTTGTTAAACTCAGTCTTGGTAAACAACAGTGTAGAGTCAATAAACTCGATTTGCGTTCTAAACTTATCTAAATGGTTTTCAAAAGGTCCACCATTCATACAGATAACGTAAGGAACTTTATCTACAAAAACCTTTCCACTAGTGAAGTACCCATTCTTTTCGCTAGTGATGATGGCACCTGACTCGTCAATAACTACCATATCAAAAGGAAATTCGCCTTCACCGTAGTGTTCTTCAAAACTATTACACCATTTATGGAAGTCGGGATGTTTGATTAACGAGTGGCTACCACAGATATTAACCTTGGTGAGGTCAAACTCATCAGTGAATTTAGCGATTTTAGGCTTCTCACCCTGCAAGGTGTGGAAATATTCACCACTGAACCTAATTAACTCCTCGGAAGATTGCTTTATTAAGTTCTTTTCCGTAAGGTACAGAACGTTAAATGAGTACCCCTGCTTTGCATATTCCTGCGTTAAGTAGTTTACAAGGGCTGCGACCTGAACGGTCTTACCCATACCTACCGAGTCACCGAGAATTACACGTTTAGATACATACATGAACGATACCCCTACTGTTTGTAGGTCTGAGAGTTCCCCTAGAGCTCTATCTTCTTCTGGAATGATTTCACCATTTCTGTGAGCAATTACGTCTTTGATTTGCTCTGGTGTTAAGTCATAAATCATATTTTTAAGTTCTGAAATACCACCTTGATTTTCTGTTACCGCTCTCAGCTTTAGGAGAACCTTTGCTTGAGCCTCTGTTAAGTAATCCCCTAACAAGTGATTACCGAAGTATTTTGCTACTCTTCTTCTTCCCACGAAATATTATACCTCCTACCGTGACCTTATCCTAAGGAATGAAACACACCTCACCAGTACTCTCAAAGAGAGCAAAACCAGTTAGGATAGTAGATTTCAACTCTTCGAAGAATTTTTTATCTACTGGGTGACATAAATCGTTAGACCTATGACCATTTGTGCTAGTGAAATGTCGACCTCTGTGGCTTCTCTGTGGCATTACCACAATTCCGCCTGCATAAATCTTAACATCATGAACCATAAATACCCCATCTAAAACGACAGAGCAAGCTGCCAACGGATGATTGTCCGATGTACGCTCTACTGGGAAATATTTAATTTTTGTAATTTCCATTTTACCATACCTTAAGAGTTAAATAAAGAGCTTCTTACCTCTTTTTATAACTCTTCCCAACTGTACTTCCTTCATAATTTCTTTTCGACTGAAATACTTTTCAGCCACCTCAATACTAGAGCGAGGATTTTCTCGTAAGAACTGTCGCAAGGACATACCGTTATAGTAAACGATACCCCTTTGGGTTGGTTCTTTAGGTTCAACTCGTTGAACTTTAGGAGCAACCTGTTTAACTTGAGGTTGTTGAGCGACTTGAGGTCTTCTAATTTGAGGGACATCCATACCCATATCAAGTATATCTTCCATAGAAGAACCACTACCAGCAACTCTAGATTCAACCTGAGATACAACAGGTTTATTTTGTAGGGGATTTTGTGGAATATTACGAGGAATATCTACAACTTCAACACCCTCAAAATTGCTAACTTCACCTACCGAATTACCAAACTGAGTTTCAGAGATAACTTCTGAGTGACTAGTTAAATCACCACTCTCAGCAGAAGAGTCATCGTCGTCTTCGATTAGGAAACCATCTTCATCGAATTTGTACTCGTCTTCGTATAGAGATTGTTGAGGTTCTTCCTCTTCTTCGTCATCATCTTCGATAATGAACCCGTTCTCATCGTAGAGATACCCATTTTCGCCTCGAGTGTATCCACCACTACTACCACTAGTCTCCTCTTCGACTTCATCTTCATCGTCAATGAAGATAACGTTTGCATAAGGATCTTTGGAAGATAACTCTTCATGACCGATACCCTCATAGTGTTGAGATACATTTTCGGGAATAGATACCCCACTAACCAAGGTTTCCTCCTCAGAAGTTTCAGACTCCTCAAAGAGATTAAACATCTCTAAGTTGAATTCCTCTTCCTCACCTAAGAATTGTACTTGCTTAGTGTACTCCATTTCGATTTGTTGGTTAGCGAACGGAGTTACTTTTGGATATTTATTGTTAAATTCAAGCTCTCTTTCTTCAAACTCTTGAAAGACCTTTTCTTTGTACTGCTTGAAGTTTAAGAGTCCAATCTTTGACCAAACTACTGAAGAGTAAAGGTCAGTGTTAAACTGACCAATCTCTACAGGGACTACTATTGCTTCTACCATACCGTACTCCTACCATAGTTCAATTGAAGCATTTAAGATGTCGTCCATCTCAGTGCTACTAGCTTTGCCCAACTCGTCTTCTACAAGTTGTTGAGCTGATTTTTCTTCTTTTCTAGGTTCAATCTTTTCCCATAGGGCTTTAACGAACCTATACGTTTGTGCGTTCTCTGGGTTTGAAGTACCCATAACCGCTCCGACCATAAATGATGCATTACCACCACGATACTCAGGTGACATAACTGCATATTTACCAACTTTACCTGCAATGTTGTAAGGGAAATCTTTTGGTTTAACTTCCATAACTTGCTCAATCTCAGATGCGTCAGCACCTGCTGTCATCTTCAAGTCGATACCAACTTTTATGTCTTTCGGAATTGCATTGTCAGTCATACGCTGACTTAAACCGAATAGTCGAATACCCAAGTAACGACACTTGTTTACGATGTCGGATAAGATAGCTCTGTACTCTTTGTAAGCTTCTTTATCCATTTGTTTAAGGTGGTCACCTAGCGACATCATTTCCTCTACGAGAATGTAAAGGTAGGGCATTGTAACATCTGGATACATCTTATGCATATCTTTGATGTCGGTTAAGCCATACTGACCAAGCAATGCTTCACGTTTAGGAACTTCTTCACGAACGATTCTACGAAGAACTTCCATTGTTTCTTCTTCTGTTTTAACTTTCTCGATAACGTGAGGGAAGTTAATGTTAGCGAAGTCACCTTGTTGACCTTTAGGGTCGGCAAAGATGAATTGAACTTCGTTAGGTGTAGAGAAGAAAGCAAGCTGTGCAATAATAGATTGCGCTAACCAAGTTTTACCTTTACCTGGCTTACCACTTAAAGCGATAGAGTTAATTTTCGCAAAGTCCATTACAATAGATTGCCCTAACTCGTCAGAACCAAGTACAACTGGCATCACATTGTCTGGGTCGAGGATAAAGTCTTTGTTTTCTGACCACATATCCTTAACCGTTAACATTGGGGAAGAATCCTTGATGATATCGATGTGAACGTTGTTACCGATAACCTTGCTTGTTACGAACAGGTTAGGTTTCACTTCGATACCCATTGGGTTGTATTTTTCTTGATTTTCAATCGATGTAGCTACCTTATCAGCCTTGAATTTAGGCGATGCATTGATAACTAATTTATACATGAAACTATTTTCATAGATGTGTTGGATTTGAAAATCTTCCTCTGTAAACCCTTCTCTAGCTGCTGAATTCATCAACAAGTTGAGATAGCGTTGGAAGTTGTCATCATACTCCTCTAACTCAGTTAACTCTGAGTAGTTAGGAGTTACTGAACGGAGAACTTTAAAGAACTGCTCATACAAATAAGCTCTACTTTGTGCGTGTATTCCTGCTTCTGATAGACTAGCGATAGCCTCGTCTATATCTACTGGTTCATCAGCTACCAAGACATCATCTTCTTCGAATTGAGAAGATAAATCAATAAAGCCATCATCGTCAGAGTCTTCCTCTACGAAGTCCCAACCACCTAAATCTGAGTCGTCTTCAGAGAAACCGAAGTCATCATTACCTTCTGAGAAGAAATCATCACTAGGTTGTTCTTCGTGATAGAAATCCTCATTAACTGACTCCCCCACAGGACTATCCCCCTCGAAGTCTGCTGGACGAAGATTAGAGAGAGTATCTCCTACTTGACCACCTTCGTTTATCCAATCTATTGTTTTTTGTTTGAAGAGAACCAAACCTGAAGTTCCGATACCCCATGTTATTATTCCTAAAGCTAGTATAAAGCCTGAGTTACCAATGGTTGGTACGAATAAGCCAAGGAGCAAGGTTATTAAACCACCTGCTGATAGGAACATACCGTACTTATACATCAAGCCATAGACCTTCAACCAACCTTGAGGTGTAGTTTCTTTGAAAGTGGCTGCTAAATCTTTGAGGAAAGCAAAGAAGTTCTTTATATGTTTCCATATAGCTGAGAGAATGTCTAGCATAATCTCGTCTTCGCTTTTCTTTTGTGGTTGACCACCATTAGGGTCTCCAAAACCACCACCGAAACCACCTCCACCACCAAAGGCGCCTCCTGGTTGAGGATTCATGAAGTCATCAAACCCTCCACCACCTGATACAAAGGAGTCATTGCTACTGATTGGGGCGAATAAGTCGTCATCTCCTTGACCTGCACCGAACGCTGGAGGATTTTTACCTGCACGATATGCTTCTAATGAACTATCGTTGTCGTATTCATCATCGAAAAATGACATATTATAAACCTCCTAAAAATACCTTAAAGATAAGATATAAAATAATGATACCCCATACTATAACGTTGGTAGTGTTTTCTGGGTTTCCGTTGTACTTGTCTATTGAGGTTACATACGCACTTAGGAAGAGCATAGGTACAAAGACAAATAACATACCAATAATCATAATAAAACCCCCAACTATTAGTTTGTTTTAGTGTTACTTGAGTTACTACGTTGTTCAATCATCCATTGACGGAACTGCTCAGTGATATAGTTAGCTACTAGCGTACCATTGCTATACCTTGCTGCATCGTCAATATCTTTGTCAATACTTACCAACCAACCTGAGTCAATGTCTGGGTAGCGCTCCAGAGTTACGTCTAAGGATACCGTACGTTTGACCGCTGTTGGTGTTTTGTAGTAATTCAGGATGTAATCATACAAGAGAATTTCCAGCTTGGTTGAGTCGTTTTCTTTTGACTCATAACCCATCATCTTTTTGTATAGGGTATCTTTATCTTTTTCCCAAAAGTCTTTAGCTGTTAAGTCCAACATAGACACCGTTACGGTATAAACAGACTTGTTGCTGGCGAATTTAGAACTAGACTCTACTCCAGTGATTTCCATTGAAGTAAGGGCAAGCTTATACATATTACGCAAGAACTGCTCTTGGTAGTCAGCTAAGTTTGCATTTGCTTTTGAGAAATAGTCGTTGTAGGTTTCAACTACCTTAGCATCACGAGAATACTTTTGAGCAGTTGCTAAATCTAGGGTTGAAAGAGAACGAATGTATGCATACAAGACATCCTCACTAGACATAGATTTGTCACCGAGTGAGATACCCTTACCGTTTAAGTCCCAAATGAACCCTTCTGGTGGTGTACCAAAAGATTTTCTAAGCTCTGGCTGCATAGACATAAGATAAGCATCAGTACCCTCAACATAGGATTTATCTTTTGACGGTTCCTCTTCTTGAGTTTCTTTTGCTACTTTCTCAGTTTCTGCTTTTTGTTGTTCTAACTGTTTTTGTTTAGCATGGTTATTGGCTGCTATCATCAGTAAGATGAATAGGAATACCCCAACTATTGCTCCAGTTGTTTTCTTATGGGAAGTAACCCAATCCCAAATGTTTGATAAAATATCCATTATTTTACTCCTCTTCTACCAAAGATACGCCAGTTCTAAATAAGTCTGAACCTGCTAGTTCGTCTGGCAATGATACTTTTACTAACGATACTACCGATTTGTCTAGCTTTACTAGGAAACCTTTGTCGTAAATGGAACTAAAAGTATTAACTCCACTAGCACCACGCTTGTGCTTGATTACAAGTTTGTCTAACTCGAAAGCAATATCTTCGATAGACAAGGCTTGACACAAACCTTTACGGACATTTGCATCTCCAATCGCTCCGATAGCGAACGAAGTAGTATTTTCAAAGATACCAAACTTATCGTTAGAGCCAAGCATTTCAGACACCTTGTTGGTTACCACGATGTTGACGTCACCGTTTTTACGTCCACCAGTAAGAGCAGAGTTTAGAACGGCTTCTGAGCCTTCCATCCTACCCCAACGTTGGAACTCTTCCCAAACCTTGTAATTAAACTTACCTTTAGACTTGGCGAATAGAGAACGTACTTGAGAGATAATGGCTGCATAACACTGAGTTAAGGCTAATTGCGTGTGGTCGATGTTTGCTTCAGACTTACCTGCTAAACCAAACGAGCAGACAACCAACTTGGCATCTACTACGCTCTTCAGAGTGATACGGTGACTAAATACTTTAGCATTTACACCACCGTTTTCAAATTTCTCGAAGTAAGTTCTTAAGGCTGCTGCTGCAGAGTCAAGTGCCTCAATATAGTGAGTATTGATACGGTAGTTGTCTTTTGCGTTAGGAACTACCTTACCTGCCTCTACGTCGTATTTATACTTAATGGCTTTTTCATACAAATCCATAAAAGTACGATAGACATCGTGCAAGGTTAAGTTTTCTGACCTATACCAAGTTGCTGGGTCTTCGCTTACCCCTGCCCTAGTATAAGTAATAGATACGGACTCATCTATGATGGAAGATATCCACTTAGTTTTTGTTTCATCATCTTTATAGTCACCAACCAACACCTTGAGCAAGGAACGAGTAAAACTTGAAGATAAGGCAAGCATATCTTTATCTAAGTCCTCCCTACCCGTTAGCGCTATTGCGACAGGGTCATAGTACTGACCTTGACCTTCAGCCATGTTTAAGACAACTACATCACTATGACGACTTAAGAAGTCTGCGTATGGGATATACTCAAACCCCTCGATATCCATGATAGTACCCGTGAAACGAGGGTCTGCATCTAATTGGATAATAATGTTCTTAACGAAGTAAGATTTACCACCACCTGTTTCAGCCGTGAATAGGAAGTTCTCAGCAGTTTCAGTGGTTCTTTTTACTTCTTTCAGTACTGGAAACCCTGAATAAATGTCAGTACCCCAGTAGATACCCTTCTCTCCGATACGTCCTTGGTCGTAGGTGTTGAAACGAGCGATAATCTCATCAGATAATACCGTATTACCAATAAGTTTAGTTACCTTACCTGTCATTTCAGCAGACATTGGACTAAATGCCCTAAGGTAAGTAGGTAACTGTTCCATAACACGGTTAGCTGTAATACCCAAGTTTTTAGCAACTTCTTCGCAACTTTTAACTGTTTCATCAAAATCAGTACCCCTTAAGCCAGCTATAACCATCATTGTCCTAAATCGGAAGATTTTTCGGTGTCTACGAATTTCAGCAGTAGAGAGATACACGAGTGAGCGTCTTCTACGAACATTGCTGTCCAAGAAACGCAAGTTCTCACGGAAATTATATTCATCGACATCATCTAGGTCAGCCGAATTACGTTTCCAAACTTTAAGTTTCTGTTGAATTGCTGGACTATCCCACTCAATACGAGTAGGGTCGATAAAGGAGATGAAGTCAACCTTTACCCCTGCCTTAGCTACCGCTCTAAACTCATCAACGTAGGCTACTGGTAACTCTTCTGGCAGACCATCGAAAGTGTAGTAATAACTTACTTTGTCTTTGCCTGAGTAACTAGCCATGCCGTTGGTGTAGAAGTTATGGTCTCGAAATACCCCTTGTTGAGAGTTATTTCGATAGGCTTTGTCAAGGAAACGTCTTGTCCATACTTGATGGAATTTCAGCCTTGTTTCCTTTTCTCTGATTTTAGGTAATTCTAAAAATCCCATATTAACCCTTTCTTGTTAGCGCTTGATACTGCTCTCCACACTTGGTAAGGTAAAGATTTTCCCTCTCGAAAGCAGGTTCTGGATAATCAAAGAATGGAATAGTAAATTCAGCACCCTCTAAAGTCTTTGCAGAAGAGAAATATTTCATTCTAGGATTCTTTGATTTAAGTTTAAGACTTTCGATAATAGAATTACCAGTAACTGCATAGTGTACACTACGAGTTTTTCTGGTGTTTAAGATGTGTTCTGGAGAAGTTGTTGTCCTATCCAGTACAATGAAGAAGTCTTTTGCAGAGTCTTCAATAAAGGAAGTAAGTACCTGAGTTGTAGGATAGTTAGTGAACGACACCTCTGCAAAGTACTTAGACCTGTCAGTATGATTTTCTGATGTTATCCAGTTGAACTCAGAGTAGTGAGTCTCGAAGTTAGTACCCACTGGCTCAATAACAATCAATTTAGGACGCTTATTAAGTACCTTGTCAGCGTACTTCAAGAAACCATAAACAAATGAGAATAGATATGGAGTTCTACCAATGTCCTTGATACGGACAATATCTTTTTCCTTAAGGAATGATACCCTCGGGAAGAACGTTACGTTCGACCCTCTAGTTTGTGGTTTAGTGTCTTCCATACTTTCTTGAATTTCTTTAAGAATACCTGCAAGACGTTTACGTTCTTTTTCTTGTTCTTGTAAACCAAGAGAACTATCTTCAATTACGCTGGTAGCCTTTTCAGATAGGACTATCAACTGGTCTGACTTACGTTTATACTCGTCAGACATCTGAGTAACTGCAGATTTAAGAACCTGTAGATACCCTTTAGGGATTTGGTTGCTAGTTCCTTGTAAATATCTATCGACAAAGTCCTTTAATACCCCAACCCCTCCTATTTCCATGAGCTGACTTGAACCACCACCACTTATAAGTGATTCTAGTAAGTCATCAGACTCTAGGAAGAATTCATCCTCAATGTAGTAACCACCACTACCAATGACAGACATTTCAATTAAGTCGTCTTTGTTTTCTGGGTTAGCTATATACCACAATGAACCAATAGACTTATTCTTTAAAGTAGCAAAGTGGGCTGCAAAGTCGTTTGTTGACTCTGAACTAGAATAAATAACTAATGCAGTTATATCCCCCATAACCTTAGAAGCATCCAATAAAGACTTTACAACTAAGATATTACCACTGCTACCAAGATTAAGTTCTTTATTAGAAACTACTATAATCATTTAAATAACCCTTTCCAGTTGATTCTAGAGAATACCCCATACTCTAGTACCTCTTGTTTCTTGCTTGACATACCCCCTAAAGCAAGGGCAGAACCTTTTTGCGCTTCTCGAGCAGTAACTGGTTGAATAGTTTCAAACTCAAGTAACTGATTTTCAAAGGCTGGTAGGTCTTCGTCAAAGACTGCTAAGATAGAGTACTCTGAGTTAATACTTGCACATACCCTATCTAGGTCTGATACAGAAACATTAACTACTACTTTATCACCATAGTGACGTGAGATAAGCGTGTTAAGTTCGCTAGTATCGACACCCATATAGTAAGTATTACCATTCTCTAAGTAGCCATCGTCTTCGTTTTCGAGGTACGCTCTCTCGTCAATGTAAGTAGCCATTCCAACCGTAGATTTTGTGTCAAGGATAACCAAGCCATTCTCGACACTGGCTGTCTCAGCTAAGAATTTTGACGATGTTCCACCAACAACTAAAGTAACCCCAAATCCTATTAAATTGCTAGAATTTTCATTGCTCATTCCAGTCAAAAACTCGCTAGATGAAGTACCTCCCAACTCCTCACTGGCAAAAGACGTTTCAGGTAATGGAGAAAATGGAGTAAAATCTGCAGAACCCGTATTTTCAGACACTGGAGCGAAATCTGATGCAGGAGTGGACTTAACGCTACCCCAACCAGTGTCAGGTGCGCTATCTTCGACTATAGAATCGAAGTCATCTTCACCCTCTTCATCGATGAAACCAGTTTGTAGGTGCATCTCACCGAAGTTACCAAAGAGTAAGCTATCATTTTCGGCTTCCTCTTCCTCAACACTACTAGTTGTAGTACCACCAAAGAGTGCGTTGATGTTGTTTTGTAACTCTTCGCTTGCTTGGGATACCCCCTCCGCACCAACAGTTGCACCGATAACTCCTGCGCCTACCACACTCTCAGCTACTACATCGATAGGTGTAGGACTAACTGGTGGCATTGGAGGAGGTGTGACCGAAACCTCTGGAATAACTGACGTTTCTTCAACTACCTCTTCATCGACATCTTCCTCAGCTACGTCGTGTTTACCTTTACCACCACCGAATAGCTTACTAAAGAAACCACCCTTCTTAGCAGGTTTTTCTTTCTTCTTAGCTTCGCTTGCCTTAACATCAGCACTGTCAAGAGAGAAATACTTAGCTTTCAACTCCAACAC
>ERZ773008.373-NODE-373-length-32033-cov-13.729064_pt1 | contig 32033 bp, 54 predicted proteins | sample MGYA00580664_ERZ773008 | MGnify/ENA primary metagenome ERZ773008 (study PRJEB29015, sample SAMEA2738016) | human oral metagenome | biome: human oral; feature: human-associated habitat; material: dental | place: China | collected 2048 ...
CTTGGACTACTGTTTCTGACCTCAGAAAAGGAAAAACAAGCATGGACAAAATGGCGCTTCTAACGGCAGAAAAGCTCTATGAATTTGCTATAGCTGATAAGCAGTGATTTCGGTCACTGCTTTTATTATTGCAAACAAAAAAACCGCAAGCCTAAGCCTGCGGTTACAATTCGAACAATATTTTAGAAATTTTCCTTTCTACTTTATTTTTTTTATTTTTCTTCTTTTGGTTTGTCAACGACGGTCACAAGACCATCTGGTTCGGTTTTGAATGCTGGATCTGTGTGAAGTTCACCGTTTGCCTTCAGGTAGTACCAGCCATCGCCTGACTTGATAAATTGCTTAGATAGCATATAACCATCTTTTTCTTCCATGAAATACCAGGTTTCTCGATATTTTACCCATCCCTTAGCCATGCGCCCGTCTGACTTGAAATAATACCAGCGGTTATTAAGGAACATCCACCCTGTGACCATTGCGCCACGCTTGTCGAGGTAGAACCAGTCTTTTCCATCATTGAACCATCGATTGATTAAGCAGTAGCCACGTTCGTCAAATCGGAACCATTCGTTGTTGATTTGTTTCCAGCGGTTTGTAGGATAAGAGCCATCTGACTCCTCCCACCACCAGCCGGTGCCATTTTGTTTCCAACCAGATTCAGAAAGACCGCCTTCAATGTCTTTCTTGAATTGCTCACGACTAATACCCCATTTGGCCAGATAAGGATACGGATCCACATGGTCAGAGTAGTTTCGAGGCTGGTTATAAGTACAGTATTGGTGCGTCTTAATCCCAGCTAGACTGTCAGAGTCAAGTGTTTTCGGAATTCCAGCTTCGTCTGCAAGGTTCCGCAGAAGCTCAACATAGAGCTTGTAATCACGCATGAATTCTTCCTTTGTTTCATGACTTTCAATAAGCTCAACTTGGCCGTATCCTTCAACATTCCAGCCACCTCCTACGTCGTAAGCCCCCATATCTGTATACCAGGTCTGCATCACACGGCCGTTACCGACAACATGCGAGAAAAAACCTGAATCTACAGGGCGGCGCATGTGGTAGTCTGCTTCATTTTGAGCAGTTGAACTTGGATTTCCTGTTGAATGTGCATGAATTTGTCTGTATGGTTGTTCTCCAACCTGTGGAAGGTCGGTTCTTAATCTACTTGTATCAATATCCATGATTAGTCCTCGCTTGGTTCGTAGTATTCAAGAGCACGTTTGCTATCAGAGATCCCTGAGGTTGTTGGGTCATTGATAACACCAATCAAGACAAGAATGTAAACGAATGTGTTCACACCGTCCTGGATATTTTTGGGGATTTCAAGGCCGAATTGTTGGGCCATAAGGAAGATTGCTCCAAGAAGAGCAATGAGTGTTGTTTTGTTTTGCAATCGCAATTTCCAGTTAATCATTTTATTTCTCCTTTTTATTGTTGTTTGTTTTGAATCAAGCTTTTAAGTTCTCTTACATCCTCACCAAGCGATTTTACCTGCTCGGCCAGGACCAAGATAGCCTTATTCTGTTCGTCGTGGTTATCGAGCCTTTTATTGGCCGATGTCTTGAATTCATGCAAATTCTCGATGTCTTTCTCCAAAATCGTGAGACGATTCTCCTGCTTCGTTGCTTTATCTTTCATCGAAAAATAAAGACCGATAACAGGAATTAGAGAGAGAAAGATTTGCAAGATTAGTCGTTCATATCCTGGCATAAGCACCCCTATTCTTTCCCTTCAAATTTCCAAGCGACACCAGTTCCGTTTTGTTCCAAAATACCATTTGTCACAAATGCGCTGACAGGCTCGCCGTTGTATGTGAATTCTTTGTTAAGCTGCACTAGGATGCGCTTGCCTTCGCCGTTAACCTCCACATGTTCAGGATCTTCAATGGTAATCAGGTCATGTGGTAAGTAGGTCTTCCCAATCTCGGCCGGTTGAATTAACTCAACCAACTCTTTGTAGGTCGTTCCGTATTCGATGTTCTTGCTCATGACAGAGTTTAACACAAGAACATGAATGACCTTCTGGTTCACCTTGGCATTCTCTTCAGTTTGCTTGATGACTTGAGCAAGTCTGTCCTGTTCGCTCTTGTTGTGCGCAATCTGCTGTTCAGCTTGTTCAAGCTGCGCCTGTGTTTTGACAATGGCACTTCCTGGATCTAGCTCAGCTTTTAAGATATCCAGCACAGCTTGAATCAAGACGTCTTCTGGTTCGTTTGTACGATCTCCAGTGAATGATCGTGAGTTAGTGCTGTAGCGATTTCCTTCTGATAATTGAATTTCTACCACGGTCTCAACATTAGAACCAGAAATTCTTAAGTACGGTTTTGTTGATAGATTATACCCATTGATTGCCATGTTTATTCTCCTTCTGCTGGTTTAGTTTGTTCATCAATCAGAGCTTCCAGCTCATCCACTCGTTCTTGAAGTCTTTGATTCTCTGCCTTTTGCTCTTTCAACTGAATGCTCAAGAGATTACTTGTAATCATCGAATTTATTGAAGCTGTTGACATTTCACTAATTGTCATTTGTAAAGCTTGGTTAAGCTGTTCTGCGTTCATTTTCTAAGTTCTCCAATCTTTGTGTAAGTTTTTTATTTTCAAGAGCAAGTTCCTGAATTGCCTTGAGAGCTATATTAGTCAATCTGAGATTGTCTAGGTTCAGCGTGTCGCCGTTTTCGTAAACAAGTGTAGGATCCACTGCTTGGACCTCCTGAGCGATTAATCCAATCTTCGTGTGTGCTTGTTGTGGTCTATCCTCTTGCTTCTTCCAGTCGTATTCCTTGAACTGGAATTGATGGATATAATCAAGAGCCTTATGCTTGCAATCAACGATATTGTCTTTCAGACGTCTATCTGAGAAATGCTTATTAATAACTGACCACAGGCTATATGCTGTGCTGTTATAACTATAATAAATGTCATTACTTGAACCACCAAAACTCAAATATACATTGTCAGAGTTCCATAACCCAATAGTACCGGTTGTTCCACCGTCAATCCTTCCATTCCCTGTCTTGAGCCAGCCGATTCCTTTTGCTTTAATGTATCCCCTCACTGTCAGTAGGAATTCATCACTATCACTTGCGTAACCGCCAGTAGTAAAATCGGAGTCCTTGTAAATGAAAAGGCCATAAGGAACATCTTCGCCACGACCATAAGAACCAATGAACTGCACTCCTAACCCATCTTTAGTATTATGGCTTCGTGGTACATTAATCTGTAAACCGCCATTTGTAGTATCGAATGAGCCATAAGAACCTAGTTGGATTTTAGTGTGTCCTGTTAAGGTTCCACCATAGATGTTTGAACCTGTAATGGTCCCACCGTAAATCCTATCACCACTCAAAACACCTGACTGAACCTGACTTGCATCTATCGTGATACTTTTAACTCTGTTAATGAAGGCTTGCTTGGCAAATAGCTGACTTAAGTAGGCTTCATTTGCCACCAGTTTGTTAAAGAAAGCCTGGTCAACTCTCAACTTGTCAGCGGTTACTGCTTCAGCATCTAAAATCGTAGTCGTGACTGATCCTGCTTCAAAATTAGCGGTTTTAAGCTTGTCTATCATAGCAGATTTAATGACTGCATTATCAATCAAGGTTTCTCCAGTGATATGAGTAGCTTTACCAGAGATACGATTTTGACCATTTGAACCAAGATTGATTCCAGAAATGATATCCCCAGCTGAATTGATGTTCTGAACGGCCCAGGAGCCAGCGAGCTGAGTCATTTTTGTTTGAGTCGCTTCAAGAGTCTTGTCTGTCTCTAGAGTCGCATCTTCGGGAGCCGGTTGCCAGCGACGGTCAGTCGTGCCTTCATAGAAATCAAGCTCTGTCATGAACAGACCGCCCCATTTATTAGGATTGTTGCGGTCGTATTCAAATTGCAGATAACATTCATCGAATTCACCGACATTAAATGTAATGGATTTTTTGACCGCTTTCATGTTGTCAAAAACTGGACCATCAACCCATTGAGGCTGACCATTGAATATCAGCAACCTCTGTTGAAAGTCTGAGACATAACCTTTTACGCGTTTACTAATATAAACCCTAAAATATTTTGAGTTATTATCGAACCCTAAAATATTTAGAGTATAATCAGTATTTCGCTTAACAATGAACCGTGGACTTTTAACGACAGCTCCAGGTCGCAATTCAAACATGCGTTTTTGACCATTGAAGTAGTAACTATGAGCCGTAAAACTCAAACGACCATTCGCTTCTGTCCAATATTTCAGACCGTCGTCCGCTCTCGAATTTCGGAGCATATTCGGACCGCCTACCGTCGAATACTTGGCCACCTCGACTTGAAAAAGTTGATTAGTCAGAGCCATGCGAGCAACCTTATTCGAAATGTCATTCTCGTTGCTACCGATAATCCTCTCATAGAGTTTGCTTGTTTCTTGTACACGCTGAAAATCTACAAGATTAGCTTTGCCATCAAGTTGAGAAGATAAGCTTGTGAATCGGCCATCTACTGATTGCTTGTATTCAGCGATTTGAGTAGCAACTTGGCCATTTGTCGATGTCTTCACTTCCTCGATTCGTCGTTCAATCCCACGAATTCCTTCTTGGTAAGTATTCTTGCCGACATATCCATCAACGACCTCGTTTTTTAATTTGGTTATATCAGCGGTTGCTTGCTCACTGATTCGCTTAGCCTCTTGAGCTAGCAAATTACCTGCGCCAGCGTTTCGCAAGGCTTCTTCAGCCCTGCGTTTGGCTTCTTGTAGAGGGCCATTGTTAAAACTATTGAAGCGTTGGTCAATAGTGTCAGAGAGTTCTCTTTTAACTTCTTCAGCTTTAGCCCTAGCAAGTTCGATACCGTCCAAAATTTCCTGTCTAAGCAATCCAGCCTTATGATCAAAGTCTAAGTCAGCATTTTGAAGAGCCTTTTCAAGGGCGATTTCTTGTGCGGTTCCTGTTACACCAAGGATTGCATCAGCTGCGCTAGATAAACCACCAGAAGCTCTAGAACCACCAGTTCCTGCCTTATCATCGAAAGTCAGAGAGATGTACTCTTCTTTCAAGGCATCAAATTCATAAGCAATAGCTTTCTTGAATGCATCGACATTGTGTTTCCAGCTCTTGAGGTTGACCGTATCCCCCATGTGAACAACTTGCCCATCAAGTTCATAGGCTTCAATCTTGATAGCATCAGAGACCTTATCAATGCCCTCATTTGAAAACTTCGCCTGTGCCCACTTCTGCAACTCTTCAACAGTTTTAGCATTGTTGTTCTCATACTCTTTTTCATTGATATAAGGGTATGAGTTGATAAGAGGACTATCAACAGTCGCTCTGATAGTCGTTTCTGTTTTAGCACCTTCAGGTTTAAAAGTCGACTTTGCATGAATTCTTGTGACAACATTCTGACTGTTCCTTGTGCGTTGGTAATCCTTCAGATTCTTGTGTGTCGTGATAACAACACCACGATTCTCACCACGGCTTTTCTTGACAGTCATCGCAAAGTTATCACGAACCAGCTCACCTTCCCATGTACCAACTATACTGTGCTTACCGTCCAGCAATACAGAGTACAGAGTTTCTGTTTCAGTCGTGTTGAAGGTCCTACGATCCTGGATATCGCTATTGAAAGAAAAATCCCCCAAAGCAGTTTTGGTGTTTTGAACCATGCGAGAAAGAGCCATACTACAGCTCTGATTAGTCACGCTCACTGGTGTGATAGAACGTTGCATCACATCGTCTGAAATGTGATAGGCTGTAATTTCCAGATGATCATTGTGTTCAACAGGTTTCTTGATGCGAAATAGCTGCGCACCAAAAACAGGAGTCGGAGCCTTTATCAGCATATCTTCTTTGATGAGCTGATAAAAACCTGAGTCAGAAATAGGATATTTCACAGTTAAGGTGAAATCGCCATTCATGGTCTCTTTGACAATCGCCGAAGTCGCTTCATGAAGTGGCTCCCCGTTCCATCGAACAGTCCTCACATCTTTATCAAGTAAATAAAGCAATTATGCCCACCCCCAAACAGTTTCAATTTCAAGCGATTGAATACCTGAACCTAGAACAACCCCGACATTCTTCACTTTTGCTGGATCAACTGTGATAAAATCCCCTGACCATTTCACTGGCTTCCCTGTTGCCGTTTTAAAACTAGGATTGTCAGGATTATTGACCATCACAAGCGATTCAGCAAGCCTTTCAAGCCGAATGACCTGACCAGCGATTGTAAATGAAGTCTCAGCAACGCTCTGACCAATGATTGTAATTTTAGGAAAGGCAAGAGCAGAACCTTGCACGGTTAAAGTCCCGCTTCTTGTCAATCTCTGAGTATCGGTGCCTTTGAAGTATTTGGTAGGGTGGCAAGTGAAGGTTGCTTTTGTCATGTAAAGACCAGGTTTCACTTCTTCAAGGTCAGTCACATTGACCTTATAGCACCAGAGACGAGTTGTTTTGACTCGCTCACTTTCTAACCAGAACTTCTCACGGATGAACAGGCTCATAAATTGGTTCATCTGCTCCTCAGTCGGTTTGACCAAGTAAATCGTATAAGTTTTCTTGACCAGTTCCCTATGCTTGTTTGTCTGAACGATTGCTCCACTGATACCACCATGCTCCAAGAGAGCCGTCTTGCTGTCTCCCAGAGCGATTGAGGGAGAATCATGGACAATGACCTTAAAGGGAAAAGACGATGTTCTCACACCGTCAATCACAAGCTCATTATGTTTTACCATGCAACCCCTCCTCTCAATTGTGTCTTACGTTGCAACTCGTCAGCAATCCGCTGAGCCACCTCATCAGCAATCCGACTGATGTCAGATTCTTCTCTGACGGTGTTACCAGTAATAGTAATATTAATGGTCGGTGAAGTTCCACCCATAGTCTGAGCGATGCCTCGACCGATAGCACCAAGTGTTTTGTCATTAAGTGGCAATACTGCTTCATTCCCAGCTTCACCACCAACCATAAGGTTATTGCCATTCATTCCAAAAATGGTTGGTTTCGTCATGATACCGCCTTTGGCATACCATTCGATGCTGATGCTTGGCACTCCTTGGCTCAACCAATCTAATGGGTTAGCCGAACCACTTACAGAGAAGTGAGGTAGTGGGATGTGTGGCCAACTAATGCTGAAGTTGAACAATCCTTTGATGGTATTGATAGCCGTACTGACAAGGTCTTTCGCCCCATTGATAGCACTGCCGATGGAATTTTTAATCCCATTCCACACGCTTGAAACAGTGCTTGAAATACCATTTAATACATTTGAAATTGTACTTGAAATTCCATTCCATACATTTGAAATTGTGCTTGAAATGGCGTTTATCGTATTTGAAATGTACGATTGGATAGCTGTGAAGATGGTCTGAACAACATTTTGGATAGCATTCCATACAGTTGAGAACACCCCCTTGATTGTTTCCCATGCTCCTGACCAGTCACCTGTAATGATCTGCATAACTGCTTGGATAACACCAAGGACAACATTGATTGCAGTCTCAACAACGGTCTTGATGATTTCCCAAGCTGTTGTAATGACAAGTTGGATATTATCCCAACCGGCTTGAATGAGTGGACCTAAAATTTCCAGTATTGTACTGATGACCGTATAAATTGCATTCCAGACAGTCTCAGCACTTGCTCGAATAAGTTCCTGGTTCTCCGTCCACCAAGCAACAACCGTTCCAAAGATACTCATGACAAAATTAGAAATCTCTGATACGACTGCATTGATAACCTCAAGAATCGCATTCCAAACGGTCGTGACCGCATCTCGAAAACCTTCGTTAGTTTCCCAGAGATATTTTACAATAACAATAATTGCAGCAACTGCAGCAGCAATCGCAATAGCTGTTCCAATAATTGGCAATGCGGCAATTATCATTTCTCCAATAGATATTTTTAAAAACTCAGCAAGGGCTTGCAACGATAAGAATATGGGGGCTATGACCCCTACAGCAGTCACAACTGTTCCTAAAATAACAACAAAATCTTTTACTGGAGCAGGTAAGGAACTGAACAGCTCAGCCACACCCTTCACAATGCTTGCCAATGTTTGAAACACTGGAATCATCATTTCTAAAAGTGGCTGACCTATAGCAGACAATGCATTGGTTCCGGCTTGTTTCAGATTCCCCATCACATTTTCTAAGCCGTCTGATTCTCTTGCAGCCTGTCCAAGTGCTCCTGAAAGTTTATTCCCGTCTTCAACCATCTGAAGCAAGGTCAATTGCTTCTGCGCTTCGCTCAAGTCCTTGAATGACTTTCCGTACAATTTATTTGCAGCTGCATTCCTAGTTGTCTCCGTCGCAGAGATACCAAGAGCCGCATCGTTAGCAAAGTTTCCCTTCAAAAAAGATTGTAAGCTCTCTGTTACGCTCTCAATAGATTTGTCATAGAAGGCTGCACCGTCTGCTGCTGCCCTAGTTGCACGAGAAGTAAGATCCAAAGCTTCTGCTGTATCCAATCCTGAAGTTTTGGCAAACGAAGCCATCTGAGTGAATGATCCTTGCAATCGCTCTGGGACAATATCCATTTCCTGACCAATAGCATTCAACGCTTCTCTTGCTTGGATTTCCATATCTCCGAAAACAGTAGTAAATTGAGCATTACTAGCTTGCATTTGAGCAGCTGCTTCTAACGCTTCTTTTCCTACTTCCACAAGCTTTTCTGAAATAGCACTCAACTTCTCACTAAACTGTTGAAGTAGTTCTGCTCTTAAATTTCTTGAGATTTCACTTAAACTTTCTTGAGTGCTATCAGCAACAGGCTTTGTTCCCTTCATCTCATCATTGAGATGATTAAAAGCTGTCTTAGCCTGATTTAGCTCAGCTTCCATCTTGTTGGCCTGTGTGGAGTTCTCACCAAATTCTTTTTTAGTGATTTCCAATTGCTGTTCTAGATTTGAAATCTGTTTACTTACAATCTCAGACTGAGCACCAATCTTTTTCTGGGCAAGAGCATTTCTCTCGGCTTCACTAGCATTTGAACCCAAAGCACTTTCTTGCAATTTGAATGAACTTGTCACCTTACTCATCTCTGAAGCAAGTTGACTCTGTTCATTCTGCAATTCTTTCAGTTGCGTTTGGTTGCTTTTAGTTGCATTTCCATTCTCAGCAAGTACCTGATTTACATTTGCTAGTTTTCCTTCATAGCCCTTCAGGACATTTTGGGTTACTTCGACTTCACGTTGAAAAGCACGGTACTGATCAGCGCCGATATTCCCATTTTTGAACTGCTGTTCCACCTGAGACTGAGCTTGCCTCAAGGTTTCCAATTTCTCCTTGGTCGTCGCAACTTGCTTTTGCAGAACTTCTTGCTTCTGAGTCAGGAGCGTTACGTTACCAGTGTCAAACTTCAAGGCCTTGTCAATCTGTCTCAACTCCTGACTTGCATCAGTAGCAGCCTTATTGACATTTTTCAGGGCCTTTTGTAAGGGCTGCGTATCACCATCAATTTCAATTTTGATACCTTTGATATTTCCTGCCATATTTCCTCCTTTCATAAAAAATAGAAAAGCGCTGAGAGAATTTCTACGACTGATAATGCAGTCAGACCAATGAACTTGGTCTCAGAATCGCTCTCTCAGCACTCATTTTTTCTTTAAAAACTGTCAAAATCAGCTTGCGTGGCCTTCCGTTCGCCGCCCTTATCCTCACTCCTTAAATTCACATAATCCGTCTGATAATCCAGAGCCATTCCGATTGAGATGTGCTTTAGATCATCAATAGACAGACCAGTTTCTTTACAGCAAGATAAGTATGACTCTACTGTGAAGATTTCTTCGCTAGCTGATTCTGAGTCATCTGGTGCTTTTTTGTCGTCATGCTCGCATTCAGCATTTCCATCAACACAGGACCAACTTCCTGAATCGGAAAGACTTCCATTTCCATGAAAAATTGTTCATAAGGCTTGATGTGAGGATTTGCAGATTTAGCAAAGGTCCAAAAAAGACGGTTGAAGAAGGTCATATCAAACTCTTCTAGCATTGAAATGTCAATGTCAGTCGCTGTCAATTCTTTTTCAGCTTCCAGCTTGTTCAATTCATTCATGAATGATTGATTTTTCAACATTGAGAACAAATCTTGGAAATAATCTTTCCCAAATTGTTGCTTGTAAGCGATAGGAGTATAGCCATTAGTGCCCAACTCATACTCCTGATCACCAACCAAAACGATTTTACGCATAGATCTTCTCCTTAAGCTGCAACGGCAGTAGGTTCATACACTTTCTTGAACCAGTTGTCATACGCATCCTTGTCATCAGTTGATGTGATTGAACGTTTAACAACTGTATCCAATGGACGAGGGCTAGCTTTGAAACTAAGTTCACGTTCGTTGGTTGATGTCCCATTCTTAGTTTTTGAGCCAAGAGATGGGCGACTGGCAAAACAGTAGTACATCACATAGCGAGTCTTGTTTTTGTCGCCTTCAAACTGGAACATCATTGCGAACTCTGTCAAGCTCGCATCTGCTTTTTCAGTCATGACACCCGTCTGAGGATCCTTGATTTCACCGAGAATTTTTGTTGCAAATTCATCGATGATGTGCGGAATTTTAAGTTTACCTTCATATCCTTCATTTGAATTCATGAAATGGTAATCCTTGTTGTCTGCCTTGATAGGAGTTGTTTCCCCTTTTGTGTCAAGTGTCAGCTCCATTGCCCCAGGAAAACGAAAAACATCGCCGTAAGTGATAACTCCATCTGCTGCAAGTGTTTTGACAGGTGCGATATGTACGTTTTCTAGGCCAAAGGTTACTTTATTTTCTTGAGTCATGTCATTCCTCCTTAGTATAGATAGACCGTATAAGACTTGACATAGAGTCTTTCAGTCTCGATAAATGTTTCTTCTTGAACTTCAAAGAAGAGCTCGTGGGTTGCCCACAGCTCTTCCAGACGTTCTTCCAAATCTTCATCCTTCCGCTCAAAAGCTAGCTCTACTGTCGCGCTCTTAATCTGATGATTAACCGTGTTGTCAGCTGCATTGATGGCTGGACTCGATTCATAATAGACCAGGTAAGGTAGATCAGGAGCGTTCCCAGTTTTAAACGCTCGATAAGTGACAGGCAAGTTTGCCTGTTCCAAAATAGCAGCAAAGTCTGATAGCTTCATTTCCCAATCTCCTTGATACGCTTCTCAAAGTTCTGAATTGCTTTTTCTTCAGCTGGCTTGATGTGGACGATACCAGCGACACGACCACCATTTCTTGAAAGGTGCCCGTTTTCAAGTATGTGAGTAAGACTTGCAACTGTGTTGAACACAACAAAAGAGCCATTGGCCAACTTCTTCTTTTTCCAACTTTTACGATACTTTCCGTACCGTTTCGGACTTGTCTCTTTTAACTCATCCACAGTCTCATCGGCCACTTGCTCTGCAATCTTATCCACTTCTTCAGTAACCTCATCAGAGTAAGCTGCAAGCTCTTTCGCTATCAAATTAGCAAGGTCATTACTCATTTCAATACCTCTGATAAAGTCAACTCTAAAATTTCAGAATCAATAGGATAGGTTTTCAAGATACGATATTGCTTGCCTTCAAATTTCGCAAACTCCTGATTCTCATACTCAAAATTTCGAATCTCAACGACCAAGCTCGGTTTTAGACCTGCCTGGTTCGCCTGATAAAATTCAGAGCGAGTAACCTTCTTTTTACGACACAACAGAGTAACTTCAACATCTTCAGAGATTGGTTGTAGTAACTTGTCCTTACCTGTGACTTTTTTAGAGATCAGTTTGATTTCATGATTCCACATTCTTGACCTCTTTCTTTGATGCTATCTGTAAATTATGCAGTCGCCATTGAAGGTGACGTGGCATATCCACCCCACCCTCATAGCGATAAGCAGCATAGTCAACGATAAACATTTCATGGTCAGCACGCTCACCAACAAGCTCGATACCGAGGTTATCGGTCAATTCAGTGATGACACTTGAAATGATTTTTTTTAACGGCTTGTCTCTCAAGTAGGTTGAAATACCCAACTTAAGCTTCAGCAATTCTAAAAGCTGACCTTCGTTCATGTTTACTCCTCAACTTCCTTAGCAGGCTCTTCAGCAGTTTCCTTAACTGTTTCCTCAACTGTTTCTTCCTGTTCAACTGCGGGATCTTCTTTCACTTCTTTGGTTTCAGGAGCTGGCTTTTTAGGTTCATCATCTCCCAAAATGTCAAGGAAGATGGAACCAGCAGTGTTAGCGCCAGTCAAAAGACCATTGGTAAAGCTATCTGTGGGCTCATATCCTTCACGAGGGAAGATATCGCCAACAGCATAGTCATGTTTTTCAGGATCAACCAAGTCCTTGAAAGGACGAATTACTTTATAGCTCATACGCCACCTCCTTAAGCTACAACATCAGTGTAAGTTCCAAATACCCCAGCATCTTCATCTGTCTTCTTGATATCAAAACGAAGGTATGATGCAAGGTTCTTACCAAATTTATGATTATCTTCCCAATTCACGGTCAATTCCATACGGTCAAACAATGTAAGGAAGTATTCGACATCACCGATGAAGAATTTCATTTCACCTTCTTGACCTAGTAGTGTATCTTCAACTGGATAAATTTTTTTACCTGAGAATGAGTATCCAGTTGGTGAAGTGATGTCAGGTTGAAGCATGTAGTGGCCGTCCTTGTCCTTAACTTTATCCAATGCGTTGAACATAGAGTCAGTAACGACAAGAGATTTTTTATAAACAGATGAAATCTTAGTGTTCAAAATGTCCTTGATTCCATCAAGTCCACTAGCGTTTACAACTTTTGCGGATTTCATAACATCCGCAACAATTGCCAATTTTGTTTGTTCGTCTTGGTCTTGGATATCTTCTTGAAGGATTCCGATGAGATCGTATTGCGCATCTTCAATAGCTTCACGAGAAATAGGAAGTTCACCACGATAGGTCTTGATTTTGTAATCAACTTCAGTGATTTTTGTTTTTCCTAATTCTGGATTTTCTTCAAGCTCACCAACTTCTGTCATCTTACGATTTGATTTTTTCAGAACTGGGTAAGTACCTGAACCACTTGTTACTTTGACAATATGAATAAGGTTGAGCAATGGGTTCTGACGTTCAGGTGTTTTTTGTGGCTCCAAAACCTCTTTCGGAATAATCGCTCCTACATCTGTTGTTTTAACACCTGTGCGTTTTTGTCCACGAGAGCGGATGAATTCTAGTACTGCGTCACGTTGTTCCAATTTTTGTCCTCCACGATGTTCTTTGCTTGGGTAAGTCGGTGCTTTGCGATTCAATTCTTCAACTTGATTTTGCAAATCTTCGATTTCCTTTTCAAGTTGTTCTTTTTCTGCCAATTTTTCATCCAATTCTTTTTGGATGTTTTCCAGGTTCTTTTCAACTGTTGAAACTTCTTCATCATTTCCAGCTTGTTCCAATTTCTTCGCTTCAAGTTCAGAGCGTTTGTTCAATTCTTCGATTGATTGTTCAAGCTCTACCACTTTTTCTGCTTTGTTGCGCATACGAGCGCCTAAAATCAATGATTTGTGCATAGGTTAAATTTCTCCTTAATTTCTTTCTTGCGCTTGTCCAGCGCTTCACGATTAGCACGCTGTTGACTTTCAAAGTCTTTCTGTCGTGCAGCAATTTCCGTTTGCGGATAGGCTGGGAAAGTACATGGACTCACTTCAAAGATTTCTAATTCTAAGATAGTGTCCAGGTACGAACCATCTGCTTGCTCTTCCGTATTGATTTTGATTGGGATGAAACCAAAACTACATCCAATCACATCACCACGCTGAACACGAGCATAGGCCCCAACAGCTTGCGGATCATCTTTGTTGATGATAATATCACCGTAAAGTCCGATGTCATTAACTCCCAAAATGACCGTCCCGTTACCAGTACGACCAAGCACTAAACTATCATCATGGTTAAACAATGCCCTGATGTCAGCTCCTTTGATGGCTTTTTCAACACCCTCACGTTTGATTACCTCAAAGTAACCCGGCCATAATTCAGTAACTTCATCAAACTTGATAAAGTACCCGCTCAAAATCAAATCACCAGTTTCACTTTCTTCTCGTGTTTTGAATTGAGCAGTGCGATAACTATTCCGTTTGTTCATTCTCTTCCTCACCCCCTTTCAGTTTCTTCTGGTCCCCAAGTCTGTCTTGTGGGATATAGTTCTCAAGAGCAAGGAGCTCATCCATATCAGGATCAGGTGGCATCCCAAGCCAATCCCTCCACTCGTTTCGACGCATTGCCATACTTTTAGTCATCTGTTCAGCAACTGAAGATAATTCTGTAATGTCATACGAATAAAGCGAGCGAGCATTGAGTTTGAAATACCGATTATTTGAAACGAGTAAGTCTCTCGTTAAGGTCTGAGTGATTGTCGTAGCGATGCTCATGACCGTTGTATTGACAAAGTTGTTGTATTCTTCTTTGTCAAAGCTACCAACTCCTAAAATAAAAGCTGGCACTCCCAAAAGTCCAGCAACTGTTTTCTTGTCAATTTCAACAGATTCATTGATAGCGATATCTTTCAAACTTAATGGCTTGACCTGTTCAACCTCTAGCAAGGCATCAGGAATAATCCACGGCTCACCAGCTTGACTCGTGCTAAGATATTTCTTAGCAACCTTGTCTCGTCCTTCTTGCGTGGCCAATTCTGTACTCGAAGAATCAACCTTAACAATCAGGCTAGGAACGTTCTTGCCATTCATAAAGCCTTTTTTGATTTGAGTAGCAAGATTTAAATTCCTAACAATATCCCTCAGAGCAAGCCTATATCCAGTCCCTACAAATGGATTGTCTGGATCAGGATTGATTACAAAGTGCACGATTTCGCTTGGGTTGTAGTCGATACCACGATAATTCACGATATAACCAACATCATCACTTTTGAAAGAAACTTCACTCATAGAGAATGGTCTCAGGTTCAAAATATAATCATTCACAGGATCATACTCAACATGAAGAACTGAGTTTCCGTCACCGAATAGCAATAGGTCACGCACAATCTTGAAAATCCAAGTCTTGCGAGTCATGTTTTCGCATGGATTTACATCAATCTTCCGAGCTAGTCCATCTTTAACCCGTATGTCTCCCTTGTCGGTATTCTCCATCAAATGAATGGTCATATTTGATACCATGTCAGCAATCTTGTTGACCGCAGCAATCACATCAGGATTGCGAGCCAGTGGCACATAGCTATCACCGTCAATATAAAGACCAAAATCTGAATGAGTGATAATATTCGTTCCACTTCGACTCTTACCACGTTTCAAAAACCTATCTAAAAGCCCCATCTTTCCTCACCTCCTTTCTAGCGAAAAGTATTTTGAAGAAGTGAATCAAAGTGTTTGTTTCTTACGATATTCTGACTGACATCAACTATTTGTTTATCCCAGTTAACTGTTTCAGCCCTCAAATCTTTCGTATAGCTTTGACGAACGACTACTTCTTCCCCGTTTAAAATTACTTTAACTCGCCCTTTATTAATTAGCACATTAATTTCATGTTCTGATAAAACTATTTCATTCATAATTCACCTAATCAAAGAAGCTCATCACATCGCTATTCTTACCAAGATTAGCAAGAGCTTGGATACAAGCAAAAACGCTGGCATCGAACAAGTCAATTCTTGCAGTGCCACCGTCACCGTCTAATTTTTCATATTGCACAGCGTCATCCACCTTTTCAATCGCTCTAACGTTGCTCACGCAGTATTCGTAAGCATCAGAATGAAGATAGTAAAACTCTTTATTCTTGACTTTGAACTCAATCCGTCTGAATCCCTCTGATTTCAGATAAAAAAGCTGAGGTTGGTCAATCATCTTGAACCGAGCTTGTTTCATCTTCGTCAGAAACTCACGGCCAAACTTCCTATCCATTCCGACAGCAGCAATCTTGAACCCTTTCTCTCTCATCTTGATAAACCATTTAACAATATCATCATAGAGTACGGTCGGAGTATTGCTCATAGTCAGCCAGCCATCAGACTGCCACCCAAAGAGTGGAATCCCGTCATCATTGGCTTTCTTCTGAGCATTGACACGAGGAAAGAAAGCGTGTGTGATGCAAATATCAACATCTTTCTCACCATCATGGTAAACCCCATAAAGAGCAGCAGCGGTCAAGTCATGCAACCTTGACAAGTCAGCTCCACCATACCACTGGATAGGCAAGCGTGCCAGCTCCTCTAAGGTCCAATCATAGCGACTGTCTGAAGCAATAAACTCATCAGGATTGAAATAAGCGTTCATTGAGTTTGTAAAGACATTCAAAGTCTTGTTGAAAAACTCATTTCTTGTCTGTGGATCATTCATAGCCTGCTCAGCTTCTTCTCTCAGAGCCTTGAGCGATACCGTCACACCCCACGAAGGATTGGCTTTTTTAAGAACATTCTCGTCCAGGTAATCGCCCACGTCTCCATCAGTCGTCTGGTCAGCTTTACAGATAAACATGAACAAGGAATCATCCTTGACCAATTGTTTAAGGACCTTTTGACAGTATTTCAAACGGTTAGCAAGGAAACCAGTAGGAATATCACCAGCCGTAGAGATAACAAAAAGCATACTGTTTCGGTATGCTGACATTGTTTTCTTCATAAGACCGTACTTCTTGCTGTTTCTCATCGTGTGAGCTTCGTCTAGGATAATTACGTTACCGTTCAATGAGTCCAAACGACTTTCATCGTTGGCCAGTGCCTGGATAAAGAAAGAACCCTCAATACCAAAATTAGCAGTGATTGAGTGTTCCTGGTTGTTATCCTTGATACGAATGTTCTTGTCATTCCATCGCTCTACATTGAATTTTAAGAATCCAAAGGCTTCCATAGCTTGCTTGACCGAGTTGGCCACGATGTAGCATTTTGAACCGCTATCCGTGTCTAATATTTGATAAGCAAGTGCGATTGCAGCAGTAAATGAGGTTTTCCCATTCTTCCGAGCAAGCATGATAAGCGCTTCTTTGAACCTGCGCTCATTCGTACCCTTATAGTAAAACCCAAATAGATTAACAACCACAAAGTGTTGCCAGGGTTGCAAAAGTAATGGCTTGTTACGGATAGACACCGCAAACATATCATCACCCTGCTGATGGACTATCGTGTTTTCGATGAAGTGGACAACGAAATCAACGATTTCCTCATCCATGTCAAATTCTGGATTCTCAAGATCACGAATGAACCTTTCAGCAGCAAGAATATTCTCCTCGCAATGTTCCTCTCTGTGAGAAATGACGTGCCGAGCATACTCTTTCGCTTTATCAAGATTACCCATTGCCAGTCACTCGCTTCTTCTTGATTTCGTTCTTGAACTTCAGTACCTCAGTAAGAACTGAATCACCTTCTTGTTCTACTACCTCACCGAGCGACTTAGGATTCATCATCAACTGATTAGAGTAGCTGAGGATGTCTTTTCTCAAAATTTCCATCGCTGTCAAGATTGGAACTTTGCGCTCATTTTCAGCACCAGCCTTATTGACGTAGGTGTCTGTTACTGGATAACCCATGTCAGCATAATCTTGAGCAAGTTTCTGATACTGGTATAACATACCTGCAAAAATGTCAATGATCATTTCGAACTCTTTCCGATAAGTGCCCAAGTCTTTCATCTGCTTGACCACTTTTGACTTAATCGACTTTGCTGTAATTGGTTTAGCCAAAAACTACCTCCTTTCGTCAAAATCGCTTAGTTTTTACCCCCTTTTTGTTTGAAGGCCCCCGACTTGGAAAAAGTTCCCTTCACCGGTACCCTACTGGCCAAAATGATTTTTCAAAAAGAGGGGGGGACTAAAATTTTTCATTTTTCATTTTTGAAAAAATTTAAAAATTCTTTTTTTCTCTTTTTCTGCCAGTACAAGCCTTGGTTGATTACTCTATCGTTCACTCTATCATGAAACGTATTGTGTTTCTTATTCGTCAACGGCAAACAATTCCATTCAACGAATTCAAGTTCAGGATATTCAGATACAGGAAAGATATGGTGAACCATTTCTGCTTGAACAGAAATTCCGTAACGCAAACTTTCTTGACAAAGATAATCATGCTTACGCATTATCCTATCACGGAACTTCTCCCACTTCTTAGATCTCAAGGATGGTCTGATAGGTTTGTTATACATCTCAAACCTCCTTTCTCAATGCAAAAGGGACAGGCCTTTGACCTATCCCATCTCATACAAGAAATCTATGCTACCATAATAAACTCTTTTTCGTGAGACTTCAAGATACCTTTTGTCTCATTCTTTTTTATTTTTGTATTCGCAAATAGAAATGATTTTGTTATTGTCATTGATGTGCTTATAAAATCTAATTGATTCTGGGTGAATTTCACTAACCGCAATTCTCCCTTCAATTCCAATATCACTCACTTCAAGGTTTAAAGTTTCGTCGGCAATGCTTCCTAAAATTTGGATTTTATCTTTGCTTGATATTTTTTTATAAATAAAATTCAAAATTCTTTTCAGTATTTTTATCATAGTCATACCTCTTGATGCTATGCCAATTTTACCTCTCACCTTCACATATCTTATATTTTGTTAAACTCACTCTAAATCTCAAACCCTTACTAAGCATGGGTTTTAAAGAGTTTCATTTTTTCAGTTTATGCTTAACTCATTATGTGAAAGTAATATCTAAAAAATTAAATGACAAAGTTCCGTAAAGCATCATCAAGCTCTGCTTGTTCTATTCCTATGTATCTCAAGGTTATTGCAGGTGATGAGTGATTGAACATTTTCTGTAATGTTCCTACGTCCTTTGTCTTGTTGTAATATTTATAGCCGAACGTCTTGCGCATTGTGTGTGTGCCAACATTATCAATGCCTAGTTCTTCAGCTGCTTCATGTATGATTTGATAGGCTCGCTCACGAGTGATTGCTTTATTCTGACCTTGCCTACTCTTGAATAAGAAATGATGAAATGGTTTGTCCTCGACATATCTCCTCATTTCTTTCTTGAGCTCTTTTGTCATCCGTCTTGTTATCTGCTTGCCAGTCTTCCGTTCTCTCAGTTTGATGTGCCAACCTTGAACATCTTTAACTTTCAAGGTAAGTATATCTCCGACCCGCAAGCCAGTATTCAGGCCTGTAATGAATAGCATATAATACATCTCATTCCACTCTTTGAGATAATCTTTCATTGCCTGAATGTCGTCATTATCTTTTATCGGTGATACAAATTCCATGTTCTACCTCCTTTCTGCAAAACAAAAAGCCAGCATTTGCTGACTCTTGACGATACTTCTGTTGGACAACTTTTTGACTAGAATTAAGGATGACTCCTCAAGTGTGATGTGTGTTTTTGTTTCAGAAGTTCATGCTATCATAATAGACCTTTTTTCGTGAGACTTCAAGATGTCTTTTGTCTCAATCTTATTTACAACTCACCTTTCAGTATAGCGTACTGTTCTAAGATAATCCTTCTACGTCGATAGATTGTAGCTTTGCTCATGAATTTCTGTTCTGCTATTTCTTCCCACCTCAGTTGAGGATATCTCCAGCGCAGATTAAAGATTTCCTTATCTTCATCAACTAGATTGATCAAGAGTTTGTTGATAATCCCTTTGAACCCTTCAAGGAATTTTAAGGTTGGATCATCCGCTATTCTGATTGCGATGGTTTCGGTAGGTTTGCTTATTCCTACGCTAGGCCCACTCTGAGCATCTGGATTTCGAGTTTCTAGTTCTAGCCTTCTCAAATCTATTGTACGTTGAACGTTTTGAAATTTGAAAAGTTCTCTGTCTAATGTTTTGAGGTCTTCGTCGCTTAATTTCTTCAATTCCTACCCCCTCGATATCTTCGTGACTGCTTCCACTTGATAATCTTACCTTCGTTATTGTTGTTGAAATAATCCGGCAATCTTGCCGTTGGGCTCTCTTTATAGACCACTTTTTCAACGACCTGGACTCCAGGCATCATTTCATCATCTATCCACCCAACAAGCCACGCAGGGTTTACATCATAGGTTTTAGCAATCATTTCAATTTGCTTAATCGACGGATATCCACCTCGTTCATACAAATGAATTGTATTTTGTGAAACACCTGTATCTCTGGCCATGTCTTTGACAGAGATACATAGGTCCTCTCTAAGTTCTTTCAATCTTAGTTGCATCTTGCTCTCCATTTCCTGGTATTAGCTTTTATGAATGCAGCCTGCTCTTGCATCTGCTTCCATTCATAATCCATGATGATTTCAAGTTGATTGTTACAAAGAACTTTTAAGAAATCATTTTGGGCTTCTAGTTTCTCAATATCCTTATAGGCCCTTTCATACAGTTCATCTTCCAGAAATCTAATGCGCTCTGCCATTGCTTCCTGAATGATGATGTAAGTTGGTTTCTTGTACTTTGTCATTACAATCTTACCTCATCTCCTATTTTTAGAGATTCATAGTTTGTTTTAGTAACTACGAACACTCCGTAATTTTGTACTGTGATAGTGTACATGTCGCCAATCTTCTCCTTTTGTAAGACTCTGCCTTTGATTTCTGCTCCTTGATTGTCAGCTTTATAAACGACAATCGGGCGCTTTTCTTCTAATTTCTTAATCTGGATACTCTGCCAGATATTCAACCCAGCAGATAATAATATCCAGGTTGCGATAAATCTTTTCAATCTGTTACCTCCTCAAAATAAAACTTTCCGTCAAATGGTTCGATTTTAATGATTCCATAATCCAATCCAAGTCTTGCTATGAATGGCTTGGTGATTCTTTCGTGCAAGGTAGACATCTGCTCCCTGAATTCATCTAACAGAAAAGTAGATTTGTAGAAATTGCATTGATAACAAGCAGGCATATAGTTTTCAAAACTATCCTCTCCGCCTCGATAGTGAGGATGCAAATGATCCACTCTCAAAGTTTTTAAATCCAATTCCTTGCCACAATAAGCACAGTGACCACCATACTTATCTAAAACTTTTTGTCTAGTGGCTTTAGATATGCTTTTTCGTTTCAATCTGTTTCCTCCTCAAAATAACTATGAAATTTACTTAAATTGACAATAGCGACCTCTTCGACAAAATGCTTTCCGATATCAAAATTTGGATCATCTTTACTAAACTCTTTCTTAATAGCTTTTTCAGCTAGTGATGGTAAAGCGAATATACTTGCTCCGTTTTTTAATGCAAGCGGATTTCCATGTTGATTCACTATTCGATACCCTATATCAAACGGTCTGATTTCCTTTGGGATTTTTATGAATTTATTTTGATTCTTCATCCCTTCTTCAAGCGTTTGTACCATTACTCTACCTCCTCAACTTCAAACAATGGACTATTAAACACTTCACCAAAACCAGAATATTCTAGTTCCTTTCGTGTAAATTTTTCGTTGTTTTTCCCATTGTTAAAAAAGTGGAATCCAATTTCTGTTTGATTTAGATAATCATCTGTATTTTTTAACTTGACTTTGTATTTTGGCTCTTTCTCGGCCTCATAGTCAGTCAACCACGCTCGAGCGAAAAGTTCTTGGTTGTTTTTGTCATTAAGCCATTTCTTCACCAATTCGCTTTTTTTAGCGTAGAGATGGATTGTGTTACTATCTAGTGCATCACGCAAACTAAAATTTTTTAAAAGTTGGCATTCGAAAATCCAGTCATCCATAAAATTAGGTAGAAGCACTTTATTCAATTCTTGCCTAATCTTATCAGCATCCTTCAATTGATTGCCAACCCATGCTCCCTCAAGTTTTCCTTGTTCGTAGCCTTCACGCCATTTTGCATGACTGAAATCTTGCTCAAATTCACCCATGATAGCCTTTAGCCAAACTTCACGATCATGCAATGGCAATTCTCGCAAGCGAGCTAGTATGTTCTTGACATAGCGAGGTGCTTCGTCTGCATGACCTGTTTCTGGTTCGTCTAGTTGTTCCAAGTCTTGTAGAAAAATTTGGCGAGCTAGTTCTGCTCCTTCAGCATCCCATACCCCTTCAAGTTTTTTAAATTTCTCAATCAATCGTTGTACTTTCATCTTCTAGCTCTTTATTCTTTTTCTTCAACAAATCGCGTTCAAGCGCTCTAATCCGCCTCTTGCGTGAATCGCACGGCTTAGAATACTCGATTATCTTTTCTTCGTTTTGCTCGATTGCACGTTTCAGTCCGTCAATCACAATCTTTTTATCGTAATCCATCTTCTAAAAATCTTTCAATAGCTTCTCTGTAGGATACTTCCACCAGACCGTCTAAGTCGTTCAGGGCTTCAATATAGTCTGGACGACCTTGCCCATACTGCTCTTTCAAAAATTCAACAAAGAGATGAATTTCCTGATAGGTTACTCCAACCATATTTCTTACACCACACTAAAACAGCAACCCATCATCCGGAATATCCATCGGATCGCTTGCTCCAAAACTTGGTGGCATCTGATTTTCCATGCTTGACTGATTCGCAGAATTATCCTTCTTTTCAAGTGTTTGAAAACTTTCAGCTACCACTTCTGTCACATAGACACGTTGTCCTTGCTGATTATCATAACTACGAGTCTGGATGCGACCTGTGATTCCTACCAGATTCCCTTTTTTACACCAGTTTGCGAAATTTTCAGCCTGTTGGCGCCACATGATGCAGCTGATAAAATCAGCTTCACGATCACCTGCCTGATTCTTAAAATTGCGGTTCACTGCCAAACTGAAAGTCGCAACAGCCACATTTGATGGTGTGTATCGTAATTCTGGATCACGAGTCAAGCGACCTACTAACACAACATTATTGATCATTGTTTTCCTCTTTTCGAACTCAATAAATAAGATATACAGCTATTTCCATTTGCGCGATATTATAAGCGTTACCGACCCAATCATTAAATTCTTGAGACATCGGCAACCAATCCTTTGTGGCTCCAAAATCATAACTTTCGGGCTTTTTGTCAGCAAATATACACTCCATAATTCCCATAAATGTCATGCCATCTTCAGCCATATCCCTAAAGTAAGCGACTCTATCTTTAACAGCATCTGGTAAATCATGTGATGGCGCTATTATTTCGGCATTTTTAACTGTCCAACCATAAATTCCTTGAATATTTTTTTGAATTTGATCAATCATTCTCCATCTCCTTCATTTTCTAAAACGGCATCTTGTGTAAAAGTGTTGCCAATTTTATAGTATTTGTATTCCTGGGCTGTCACTTCAAATGTTTCTTCAACGTGCTTATTTCCTACATATCCAGAAACGACCAGAATATATCTTCTTTTGGTTCTTGTTGGTACAAGTACCGAACTTTTCCCAGACACCACGGGTATGAATGTTGTATGAGGTTCATCAATGTACTTATCTACTACTGTCCCACTCGAAATCTGGTGACATGCCACGAGGAATGATGCGAGTAAAACAACACATAGGATTTTAAAATATCTCACTCCTTGTCCTCCAAACTAACAGTTATGGCTTGTTTAGCTTCTTCGGAGATAAAAATAAGTGTTTCTCCTTTTTTTAAGTTTTTTAAATCCTTCTTTGTGAATTTCACTTTATGGACTTCGTAGTTTTTACCATTTATTTCAATCATCTGGCAGATCCTCCTTAAATGAACAAACTAGCTAGCCACAGAATAAATGCAAAATATATGATCTTTGAAATAGCTTGGGTAAGTTTTTTTGAAATTTCTTCATCACTATAGATTGTTGGATTTATGAAGCTTAGTAAAGCATCTACTCCCAAAGCTTGCCAAAATGAAATCTTTCCGACCGGGAGGATTGTCGTTACAATCTCATTCCAACCAAATTGAACAACAAACGGTGAGACAATTGTTACAAGTAATACACCAATAATAATTCCTAGTTTTTTCATTTTATAAATCCTCCTCTTTAACAAACACCCCATCAATCATCTTACCTTTGCGGTCCTTGATGACTTCATAAGCTTCTTCTAAGCAACTTTCAGCTGTAGTTCCATTACAAAACGAAACCGTACTAACCACACTGTCAAGAAACATCAAGTCTGCTTTGATTAAAGGAATCTGTGTCTCATTATGACAGATATGAGCGTATAGCTTCTGAGCGATATTACCCAGACTAGAAACCATCAGCAACAATTCAAGTTCCTGTTGATTGGCTGAAATCTGAGCCCCATTCTTAATCTGTTGTTCAAATCCAATCAATACTACCTGGATGTCTCCGAGCGCATCGTAAATCAGTTCAGATTTATCCTTTGCGATACCTTCAAACAATTCTCCTGATTCTTCCATCAGCTTTAAGAATTGCTTTACAGGATTCGCTTCATGTAGATTTCTATCTACAAACCACTGTTGAACCTTTTCTTCTAAATTGATTTTTGTATTCATCTTATTTTTCCTCCGTTGCTTCCGCTTCTTTAAATGATCCCATTGTCTTAATAATTTTTTCTAACATAGATTTATGTAGTGTGATGTAATTATTTTTCTTCACTTGTCCACAGAATATACAAATTCGTTTGCCAAGGTAATTACATTTTCCGTCTGAACGGTAACTTTCAGCTGACTCAATTTGTTCTTTGTTAGCTGAGCTAACAAGAATTACTTCATCAGACTCGTTCCAATCAGGAATTCCCATACATTTGTGAAAATTCTCAAATGCTAAATCCATTAAAATATTTTTAGCCATTATTCTCCTCCTGAAAAAGTTGCTAAGTAATAACAGTCCTTAGCACCGTAGTCGAATCTTGTCGTCCGCTGGTCAATGTGCTTCTGAAACCTTGGGTGAGTGATAGCCGAGAATGCCCATTGATGGTCTTCCATCCGTTCAATGAGATCATCAACGTTATTAAACGTCCCAAGGAAAAATTGACAGTGCCCGTTATAGACGAAGTAAAGATTTAACATCAATACCTCCTAAAATTTCATAAAAGCCATCCAGTGAGTTGTCCCACGTTGCTGACCGAAAAGCGGTTGATGCGGAACCAATTCCAAAATTTCCTTAACATTCACTTGAGCATCAGACCACTTAAAAATAAGTGTTCCACCTGTTTTCAAGACTCTAAAACATTCTTCAAAACCTTGTTGTAAATCTAACCTCCAAGTCAGTAAATCTAGTTGTCCGTATTGAGCACGCATGAATGATTTCTGACCAGCCCATAGAAGATGAGGCGGATCAAATACAACAAGGTTAAATGTTTCGTCATCAAATGGCATGTCTCGAAAATCTGCGACAATATCTGGCTTAACATTGATTTTCTTTTTGTGAATCTCAAATTCCTCTTCACGTCTATCCATGTATGTTGTGTGTGGTTCCTTTTTATCGAACCAAAACATTCTAGACCCACAACACGCATCTAGTATTCTGATATCTTTCATCTCTTCACCTGAATCACATAGAAATTCCCAAATGATCTAAGTGCCTTAGCCACCTGCATTGCGACCGCACGAGATACAAACCGAATCGCTCCCCTCTCTTCTGAAAACGAGATATCAATTCCAGTCACGCCGATTTTAGCAGACATCAAGTACGGTTTTTCTTCTTTTGTTCCGTGTTTCAAAATAAACATCAGTTTCTTCCTTTCTCTAATTTTTCTAGCATTTCTTGTTTCTTCCTCTCAAGGTCCTTTTTGGTCTCATCACTGGTATTATTAACGTAATTAGGTTGTGACCATTCAGGAACATTTGATTTCTGATTGCCTGAGCGTTTGCTGATTTTGCTTTCTTTGTACGCTCTCTCACGTTCATTAACTGCTGCAATAGTCAAAACCCCATCGTTTTTCCAATTAGTCAAAATCGCTCTGATATAACTAAAGTTCCTTTTACCATTGTCAGCAGCAAGACCAATTGCTTTCAGAACAACTTTCGCTTCCATACCATCCAAAGTGATGAACTCTTTTAAGATTTCAAATTGAGTTCCATCCAACTGAGCAATACGAGATTGATATTCTTCGACGATGAGTTCGACTGGATTTTTATCTACATCTTTCTCTATATCTGTATCTATATCTTTCTCTATATCTATATCTCCGTTACGCTTTGTTTCATCGTTGTTACATTGTAACGCTAATTGGTTCTCTCGAAATTTGCGAACCCTTCTGGCGCTTGCGGTTTCACTACCTACCATCTCAGGAACTTGCTCCAAAAAATAGTCTCTATCTGATTTTCTAGTCAGCAGACCTTTGCTTTCCAAAAATAGCAAAGTAATTTTGATGTCTTCAACATTCTCGTCAATCATAAGAGCGATTTCTTCAGCAAGATTATCAGCAAGTCCATCGTAGTAGATACACCCTCCATCTTCCAAACTAATCAACATCATTTTGAGATAGATAATAGTGTGTGTATCGCCGCCAGCAATTTTCCGAAGCAACTTCATTTCTTTAGATTTGAAAAAATCCTGAGTGAGTTGAATCCAGTAGTATCGCTTGTTTTTAACTACCATTGATACCCTCCGTTTCTCTACTAACCCACAAATGTTTCTTTTCGCGTCACGGGATCAATGTCCACACGTCGACCAGTTTTAAAGTCGATAAATCCTTTTTCAGCTTGTGGCGCTTGAAATTGAATCTTCTTTTTCTGTCTCATTGCCATTTTAAGCTTGATATTCATCATCAGTGATTCAATCAAGACTACTGATACTAATGTGCCTACTGCGATAATTTGTAAATTGTTCATGTTTTTTATCCTCTTTTTGTGCTATAATATAGTCAAATAATTTTGCTAAGACCTTGTCCAGAAGCCTTTTAGTAAAGTTATTATATTTGATTAGAGAGCCATTCTTTGATGGCTCTTTTTGACCATTTCTTACCAGGTAATTCCTTTGGAAATCCCTTTAAATAACGATAATTATCTGAAAAAGTGGCATACTTAATTCCTAGAAAATCACAGGTAGTGTTCACATCCATCAACTCTGGATAGTGATCACTATCTTTTTCTATTTCGACCAGCCTTGTGATTGTGTCCTTGATAATGGACTTAATCCATTCAGATAGTGAAAGTAGAACATTATCCATATTCTTCCCCTCCTACACTTCGTCAAATGAGTTCAATTTCATGATTTTCATCTTGGTATTGGTGCTTGGCTCCCAAGTCATCCAATAGGCCAAGGCTGCATCTGCGAATTTCTTTGGCAGTAAGTCATAGCGACTGATATTGAAATGATCTTTGAAATCAATCTCTGCTTGTCTAAATACCGATTGAGCGAAAATCTTATCAGCATAAGCTGGGCTATCAATACCACCCAAGCAAGCCACGACTCGAGCCTTGCGCTTCTTCAGCAGCGACTGAGCGAAGCTTGGATGAATCGGTTGCTCACTCTTGAGGTAGTCAATATCTTCCAGCATAGTCGCTTGTTGCTCACGCAATTTCTTTTGACCAGTAAAGAGAGCAATAAAGGCATCCTCGTCCAAGTCCTCACGGATAAATCCGCCCTGCTTTCTAATGGCTGGCAAGACCTCTGATGTAACCCAGCGCTTGAACTCTTTCGCTTGAAGTAATTTGCTGGATAAGATAAGAGAGTAGAGACCAGATTCGTTGATAATCAACATATCTTGTATTCCGCCACTGGTAGGGATGCCCTGTTTTAGGGCGTCCTCTTCATCAACGTGAAGAGCAATCGCATTTCTAGCCTTGCTATATCCTAGGATGTCTGCAACATCCTTGCCAACGAACCAAGGTTCGTCATCGATTGTCAAAGTACGGACTTCCTGCCCGTGAAAATTAAAAATTTCGTTCATAACATTCCTCTTCTTACTTTCCCCAGTGTTAAAATAGTTTCCCAAACATCTAGTCCCTCAAGACTATCGATCATCAACTGACTCAGTTGATGATTCTTCTTCTGCCAATTCAGTATTATTTTAGCTTGCATATATAGACCTCTCAGTGATTTCTCCAAGGATTTTCAATTCCTAGAACATCTGTGACTTTTTCTTTCACATAATCACTTCCTTTGCCATACTTCAACAACTCTGAAATAACTGATGGTGCTACAAATACTTGTTTTGCCAATTCAGCTTGAGTCATATCCAGCTCAATCAAACGAGTTTTGATTTTAGCCTTAATTATTTTTAGTTCTTTACTCATTTTTTCCTCCAATCTGTGTTTTAGTATTTTCTAGATATATTGTTAGGATTTGAACTATGTCCTCTAGTGAATATGTTACGCGCTTAGAGATAAAATGTTTTTCAAACAATCTTATTGCCTCATAGTGATGTTTACTTGTTATATATGAATTATTTTCAATAAAAAATTTACAGAATTCTTCTGACGATTTGTCTGTCATACAAAATAATAGACAAAGTGATAGAGTGTCATCTTTATTGTTTTTTATTTTCGAAAAGTCATCAAAGATATTTCTGCCAAATATAACTTTATACCTGACTGGAACATCTGCCCTTGCAGATATGACGTATGTTTTTTTGTTTATTTTTATTTCCAATGTTTCTATCATTTCCTACCTCGTTTACCTACTTTATGTGACTAATAATTTTGCTTTACTCATATTCTTCCTTTCTATTGTTCTACCCTTTCTGCTATAATAAACTCAGAAAGGAGGTGATCTAATGACACTGTCTGACAAAGAAATCGCTTTAGAACTTACAAAGATTACCGTCGAACACTTTAATATTAGAGTCGCACAAAGTATCCGACAATCTGGATTAACAGACGAAATCATTGAACAATTCTACAAGCGATTCTATGAAACTGTTACGAATTTAAAAGATAATCATCCAGAATCGTAACATCTATTTTGAGCACATCTTCTGGATGTGCTTCTTTAATGTAAGCTATTTTTTCAATAGCTTCATTTACAGACGTACTTCTTAGAGAGATACTCAGCTTTGCCATTCCCTCTCTCCTTTCTTTTTAAAAAATTATCTAAAAAGTTAGCGAACTTCTTGACATTTTTAAATAAATGATTTAAAATCAAAACATAGAGAAAAGACCTACTAAAAGTAAGGTTATACCTAGAAAAACGGACGCCAATCAGTTTCATTAGGCTTTATTTTTTAGTTGTCTTGTTCGCTAACTCTTTAGCTTACGAATATAATTCTAAATTATTTATTTAATTTTGTCAACAGTTTTAATTAAATAATTTAATTATTTTTTCGTAATGCTTAGAAAGGTTGATAAAACAATGTTTCTGACATTTGAAAGAATAAAAGAACTTGCAAATAAACAAGGACTTTCAATAAATGCATTAGAAGAAAAGCTTGGATATAGTAGAAATACACTCTACTCCTTGAAAAAACAAAAAGCTAGTACGGAAAGAATGCAAGAAATCGCTGATTATTTAAATGTATCTTTAGATTATTTGCTTGGTCGCACGGATAATCCTGCCATCGCTGGTGATTCAAAAGAGTACACTTGGCAAGGGAAGGCACTAAATGTCGAAGAGATGGCATCTAATGTCATGATGTTCGGCGGTCGAGAATTAACAGACGAAAAGAAGAAAATCATCCAGTCTATCATTGAAGGTTATCTAAAAGAAGCTGGTGATTAGAGGTATTGCTTAGTGACTGAAAAAGAAATTATAAGTCATTTTCAGATTCGTATTATGGATTTTGATGGCGATTTGATGCCTGACGAACTTGGATTTTACGAAAAAGAAACCAATACAGCTTTCCTGTCGAGCAAGCTCAACAAAAAAGAGAGGGTTAAGGTCCTACTGCATGAATTGGGACATAAGGACCACACACGCTCAGAGTACCAGAACGCTCGTCTACGATGCGAAAACGAAGCTGATAGGAATATGATCCATCATCTCGTAAAAGACGCACTAGAAAGCTTAGACGACCCCACAGAGTTTGATTACCTCAAATTCATGTCCTACTACGATCTAAAAACTATGACGAATGAAGTCATGGTCAAGGAAGAGTACTTGGCATTAGTAAATTAAAAATTGCTTTGAAGATATTTATATAGAGGGGAAATATATGCAAAAGACTGTTGAAAAAATATTATTCAGAGTCGCTGGAGTGACAAAATATAAAAAAGCAGTAAAAGAAGCTTGCAATATGATTGCTGAAGACAATGGGATTCCAGAGTATTCAAAATACTATGGCGATTTATCAGCTAAGGAAATCAGGGAAGAAGTTGAAGAATACGGTCTAAAAGTTTTTAAGTATCGAGATTTAGATATTTTTAATATTGAACTCATTCCAGAAACGGATAATCAATATGATCCCAATGCTATAAAAGTTTTGATTTTTGATAATCATGTAGGATACGTCCCTGCAACAGTCGCTAAATCTATCCGTAAATATTTTGATGATGAAAGATATCATTTCCTAATAGAATGTGAGATAAAAGGCGGTCCATATAAAGAGTGGGACGAGTATGAAGAAAAAGTTGTCACAAATAATGATTTGGATGTTGGTTTTGAAATTTACCTTACCATTGTTGATTCTTCACAAAAAGAAGTAATTCAGAGCGAATCATCTGAGATAATTGATGATAACATTTCCAATAAAGAAGTTACGAAAACTGAATCTATTGAAACTAAAACAACTGAAGCTGAACATATTGAACAAAATATTGTTAGTGACAGTTTCGCTGATATAGTAAACGAGATTAATCTTTCAGAAACATCTCCTAAGACAAAACTTCCTGCCAATAAAATCATATTTTCAGCACTGTATATTTTCTTAGTCTTTTTCGGAGTTGTTGGTATTCCAATCGCTCCATTCCTTGCAGTCCCTTTGACAGTTTGGAGTTTGTATAAATTATACAAACTATTCAGAAAATAAAAAAAGCCCCACAATCGCCCTCGCCAAAGTTTGATTGTGAAGCTTATCCTGTATAAAAATCAGCCATTAAAAAGGCCTCTTTTCTATACTCTATTTTACACCATGAAAGGGGTGATGTCAATATTCTCAATGTTTAGACCTTGTCCAGAAGCCGATAAACAAGGAGAATACAATGAAATATAATAAAACAAAATACCCAAATATCTATTACTACGAGACTGCTAAAGGCAAGCGCTACTATATCAGACGCTCTTTCTATTTCAGAGGGAAAAAGAAAGAGATAACCAAGAGCGGTCTCACAACACTTCCACAAGCCCGTGCGGCCTTGACAGAAATTGAGCAGCAAATCCAAGAACAAGAATTAGGTATCAATACGAATCTAACACTCGACCAGTATTGGGATATCTATTCTGAAAAGAGATTGTCAACAGGGCGCTGGAATGACACTTCCTACTACCTCAATGACAATCTTTATAAGAACCACATCAAACCAAAGTTTGGTTCTGTTCTGCTTAAAAATTTGGATAGAAATGAGTATGAACTATTCATTTCTGAAAAACTAAAAAACCATACCAGATACACTGTTCAAACCCTCAATTCCAGCTTCATGGCATTGCTAAACGATGCCGTGAAAAATGGGAATCTTCCCTCAAATCGCTTGAAAGGTGTTTTTATCGGCCAGAGTGATATTCCTGCAGCTAACAAGAAAGTGACTCTCAAAGAGTTTAAGACTTGGATAGCAAAGGCGGAAGAGATTATGACAAAACAATTCTATGCTCTGACCTATCTTACTATTTTTGGACTGAGAAGAGGAGAAGTCTTTGGATTGCGCCCTATGGACATCACTCAAAACGACAGTGGACGGGCTCTACTGCATCTTAGAGATAGTCGAAGCAACCAGACCTTGAAAGGAAAAGGAGGGCTTAAAACGAAGGATTCAGAGCGATACGTCTGCCTTGATGAAATCGGAACAGACCTTATTTATTATCTGATAGCTGAAGCTTCTAAGATTAAGCGAAAATTAGGGATTATCAAAGAACAACAAAAAGATTATATTACCCTAAATGAAAAAGGTGGTCTCATCAATCCAAACCAGTTAAATAGAAACTTCAATCTAGTAAATGAAGCAACAGGATTGCATGTAACACCTCACATGATGCGCCACTTTTTCACAACTCAGAGTATTATTGCCGGAGTTCCTATTGAGCAACTAAGTCAGGCGCTTGGCCATACAAAAGTCTATATGACCGATCGTTATAACCAAGTTGAGGATGAACTTGCTGAAGCGACAACAGACCTATTTCTTAGTCATATTCGCTAAAAAATCCCCGACAAAATCTCAAAAAGTCCCCGACAATTCCCCGACAAAAATCCGAAAAATACCGAAAAATATCGAAAAATGATTTTTAGAATAGTCCCCAAAAGCCTGAAATAGAGCCAAAAAACTCCACCTGATTGGGTGGAGTTAAGGGAGATTATT